>R23__coassemble_22_pt1 | contig 128816 bp, 116 predicted proteins | sample R23__metabat2_high_PE_035 | metagenome-assembled genome bin R23
GCCCCCATCCCGAGCAAAGTTCGTCCCCCCGTAGCCTTCCCCAAGGAGGGGTGAAAGTGAATATAGGATTGCCCGACTGTCCGCGCGGCTGGCATCATGACGTGGCCGTGCTGGCCTTACCTTATAGGGAAGAACTGCTTGGCACCTCGAGCCTGCTGAACATAGAGCCTACAGGGCGGTGCGACTCTGCGCTGGTGTTCGACTTCGGAAGGACGTTCACCGCCCGCAGCATCAGTTACGAGGCCAAGGCACAGGGCAAGGCCCGCACATCGTCGATGCAGGTGCTGCCCTTTGCCCCCAGAACAGAGATGGCAAAGGGCGAAACGACGAAGTGGAACTTTTTTGGCTGTGGCTACCGCGAACTGTCCAACATCGGCCTGCTGGAGGTCTCTGACGACGGCACGCACTATCGCACCGTCTGCCAGTTGCGCCCCCGCTACCAGAACCTGGGCGGCGTGAAGCAGCAGACCATCTCCTTTCCCACCACACGCGGACGCTATTTCCGCGTCGTGCTCACCGACCGCTCTGTGCCTGTAGACAATGTGGTTATCTCTGCCCGTGCCTGTGTGGACAACTGGGAGGCGAAGGCCAGCCTGGTGTCTGACTTCATTGACAACGAGACAACACCCCTTTATAATAAGGAAGAGATAGTGCAGGTTGCCGACATCGTAGACCTGACCGATCGCATGACGCCCGACGGCATGCTGACCATGCCCCGTGAGATGGAAGGACAGTGGCTTGTCATGCGTTTCGTCTCGGTAACAACGGGTGGACATACTAAGCACGGACGCAAGGAGGCTCTGGGATTAGAGTGCGACAAACTGTCGGTATACGGTGCCCGTCAGCACTGGCAGAACTATACCAAACCTCTCATTGACAGCATCCGTGCCCATAGTGGTGCGCTTGAAGGCATCTGCATGGACAGTCATGAGGCCGGTCCGCAGAACTGGACGCAGAGTATGGAACAGGAGTTTCGCAGACTTCGTGGCTATGACATTCGCCCGTTTCTTCCGACCATAGCCGCAGGCATAATTGTAAGCGATTCTCCACTTGTACTAAAAGACCTGCGCCGTACCATCAGCGACCTTATCACCGACCGCTATTACGGCGAATTCAACCGGTTATGCCGTGCCGAAGGACTGACGCTGACGGCCCAAGCCATTGGCGGTGCGCTATGTATGGCGGGCGATGCCATCGAGGTAAAGAAACTGGTGGACAAGCCTCAAGCCGAATTCTGGGGCTACCAGACCGAAGGTAACTACGACATCAAGGACTGCTCAAGTGCAGCCCACGTCTATGGTAAACAGATTGCCTCCGGCGAGGCCTATACCGATATCACTTATAAACATTCGTTGGCCGACATCAAGAACCTGGCCGACTATGCCTATTGCTTCGGCATCAACGAGCTGGTGGTCTGTGCCGTGGCCTACCAGCCCTGGATGGACAACCGGCTGAGCACCGCCAATGGTCGGCAATATGTACTGAACCGCAAGAACACGCTATGGCCTATGAGCCGTCCGTTCTGGGACTATCAGGCGCGCTGCTCGTGGCTGTTGCGGCAGGGCAAGCCCGTCGGCGACGTGTGCATCTATCTGGGCGACGACGTGCCCGTGCGCATTCTGTCACACCTGCTGCCCGACCTGCCGCAGGGCTACGACTTCGATGCCTTCACCACCGATGCCCTGCTGCACCGCATGACCGCCAAGGACGGACGCATCACCCTGCTCGACGGCGTCAGCTACCGCATGATGATATTGCCTGCCAACGGACAACTGAGCACCGAAGCCCGGCAGCAGATAGACCAACTGCGTCGGCAAGGTGTCGCCATCTACGACCCGCAAACCGATAACCGAACGCTGGCACAGGCCCTACAGGAGTCCGGTCTCACGCCCGACGTGGAGATGCCGACCGACGACGACAAGCCGCTCTATTTCTGCCATCGCCGTACTGCGAGCGAGGACATCTATTTCCTCAACAACCACAGCGACCAAGCAGTCAGCGGCAGTTTCCGCTTCAACGTCAGTGCCGCATCGGCTGAACTATGGAACCCTGTGACGGGTGAGAAGACCGCGCTGGCCATCACGACGCAGGACGGGCGCACCACGACAACCCTGAGTCTCGCCCCGCGCGAATCTTACTTTGTGGTGCTTTCTGACAATCCGTCCGAACAGCCTGTTCGTCAAGCAGATAAAGAAAGCGTTACCACGCTGGCCGGCAGTTGGAGCGTGTGTTTCACTCCTGAATGGGGCGGTGCCGGTACAATGAAGGTCGAAACACTCAACGACTGGACAAAGAGCGAAGACCCCCATATAAAGTATTACTCAGGAACGGCCATTTACCAGAACACCTTCACGCTGAAGAAAGACCGCCGGGCTACCTACCGCCTGAGTCTGCCGCTGCTGAACTCTGCCGCCGAGGTCATCGTCAACGGACGGTCGGCAGGCATCGTGTGGTGCTCGCCGTGGGACGTCGACATCACCCGCCAGTTGAAGAAAGGCAAGAACCGCATAGAACTGCGCGTATGCAACACCCTGTGGAACCGTCTAGCGGGCGATGCCATGAAGCCGGAGGCCGAGCGTCTGATGTGGCAGACCACCCCGCTGGCCAAGCCCGGCGACAGACTGGTGCCATCGGGATTAGCAGGTGAGGTTACCATCAGCGAATATAGGTAGAGACAGCTGGAAAGATCTATTATTTCGCCACTATTATCCCCTTCAAAATATACAGACATGAGAAAGTTTTTTATTATCAAGGCATTGATAATGCTAACTCTAAGCACTAACGCTCAAGAGAATTACGACTTTATGGAACAAGTACCACTGTCGTATGGTTTTGACCATCCGCAGGATTCTGCCCGCACCAAGATATGGTGGTTTCATGGCAATACAGAGACCACCTTGTCAGGCATAACAGCCGATTTGGAGGCTTTCAAGGCACAGGGCATAGGCGGTGTGGTGTATTACGACCAGGTGCATGGTAATCCTCAGAATGCGGACAAACTGTTTTCTGTCAACTGGTGGCGGTCTGTCATTTTTGCAGCGCAGGAAGCTAAACGTTTGGGGTTGCAGTTCGATGTCAATATTACCAATGGCTATGCTGCAGGCGGCTCGTGGATTACCCCAGACAAGAGCATGCAACGGCTGGTGGCCACTAAACGCATGGTTACTGGGGGAAGAAGCCTTTCTTTTAAAATGCCGCTTCATGAGGGAGGAAAAACCTTCCATCGCGACGTCGCAGTTGTTGCTATTCCATTCCACAAAACTGTTATGAGAGATACTGTCATTATGCAAGGAGTCAAGGAATTCAAAGATGATAACGAGCCGCAAGTGTTGGATTTCGACCTCGGCACAGCGCGAGTGGTAAGAAGCATCTGCTATCAGACAAACGGGCGTGGGAAATCGGCTGCCAGTACCATGCAGGTACCCGGACCGCCTTCTAAGGATTTCTTTGGCAACGGCTACCGGACGCTTCCTGATCTTGGAGAGCTGCAAGTTTCCCAGGACGGTGTCAACTATCAAACAATAGCCTCGCTAAAACCTATCTATAAGGCATTGGGTACGTGGAAAACCAAAACCATCTCCTTCCCTGCAACCACAGGGCGCTATTTCCGCATCCGGCTGCATGACTGGCATTCTACTGACCGTCGAGATAATCTGCTACAATTTGGCAATGTCACGTTCTCTGCCTGTGCATACGTCGATCAATGGGAAGAGAAGACGGCTCTTCAAACTGAGTTCATCGAAATAGACAGGACACCGACCTATACCTATGAAGACTGCCTGCAGCCAGAACAGATTATAGACCTGACATCGTGTATGGCTGAAGACGGAACCGTTACTTGGAACGATGTACCTGAGGGCAAATGGCTCATTTTGCGAATGACAGCCGTTTCGACGGGAGGGCGTACCAAACACGGACGGCCTGAAGGATTAGGATTGGAGTGCGACAAACTCTCTGCGGAAGGCGCAAAACAGCATTGGCAGTATTACGTACAGCCACTGATAGACTCTATCCGTGCTCATGGGGCTGACATTAGTGGACTGCTGATTGATAGCCATGAAGCTGGTTCTCAGAACTGGACAAAGGATTTCTTGGCCGAGTTCCAACGGCTGCAGGGTTACGATCTCCGTCCTTATCTGCCTGTGATGGCTGGCTATGTCATGGTGTCGCCTCAGAAGAGTGACAGCCTGTTACGTGATGTTCGTCTGACAATAGCCCAATTGGTGGGTGAACGCTATTTTGCCACCTTTCGGCGGCTTTGCCATGAGAACCGTCTGACACTCACAGCCCAAGCCATTGGCGGTGCTGTCTGTATGCCGGCAGATCTGATTGCAACTAAGCAGTATGCCGATATCCCTCAAAGCGAGTTCTGGGTACACCAGCCCGATGGCACCTACGATATTAAGGAGTGCTCCAGTGCCGCCCATATCTACGGCAAACAGATAGCCTCGGCTGAAGCGTTTTCCGATGGGAAATACAAACTGACCCCAGCCTATTACAAGCAATTGGCTGACTATGCCTATGCCTTTGGCCTTAATGAGCTGGTAGCCTGTGCCGGTGGCTTCCAGCCTTGGACTAACAGATTCCCTGGAAATACCTATAATGGCAGGGAATATGCCTTTAACCGCACGAATACCTTTTGGCCCTATATGCGTCCGTTCTGGGACTACCAGGCCCGTTGCTCTTATGTGATGCGGCAGGGCAAGCCCGTCAGCGACATCTGTATCTATCTGGGCGACGATGCACCAATCAGAATCCTGAGCCACAAACTGCCTGAGATTCCTCGGGGATATGACTTCGATGCTTTCACCACTGATGCCTTGCTGAACCGTATGACGGTTAAGGATGGGCGGATTGTATTGCCCGATGGGGTCAGTTACCAGATGATGGTATTGCCTGAATGTCTTCTCTCCCCACGGGCAGAATCCCAAATTCGTCGTTTCCGTAGCCAAGGGGCCTGCATCTTCGTACCGAGCCGTGACAATTCGGTGGCAGAGGCTTTGCGACAATCAGATGTCCTTCCAGACATTGAACTGCCAGCAGATGTTCGGATGTACTTTGCTCATCGCCGGACTACAGAAGAAGAGATATACTTCATCGATAATCATCAGGACCGGGCTGTCAGCCATCGCTTCATATTCAGGACACAGGCCAAGCATGCAGAGTTATGGAATCCTGCAACAGGCCAGCGGCTGGCTTTGCCTACTCAGCCAACGGCTGACGGACGTATGGCGGCAAACATTCGTTTCGCACCCCGTGAATCCTTCCTTGTAGTATTCTCAGACCATCCTTCCAGCCTGCCCGTATATCACCCAACGGACAATGCGTTTTTTATGAAACTGCATGATGGCTGGAATGTGTGGTTCAACCACCAATTGGGGGGGAAGCCTACAAATGGAAGCGTCAGCAGGAATGCAGGTGAAGTAGGGCTTGACACTCTCTATGACTGGACGCAACACAGTGATCCACGCATCAGGTATTTCTCGGGAACGGCCATCTACAAGAACTCGTTCACGTTGAAAACGAGTCGCAAGGCAACCTACCGGCTTAGTCTTCCTCTGCTGAATTCAGTTGCTGAGGTCATCGTCAACGGCCAGTCAGCAGGTATTGTCTGGTGCTCGCCTTGGGACATTGACATCACTCAACAGTTGAGGAAAGGCAAGAACCGCATAGAACTGCGCGTATGCAACACCCTGTGGAACCGCCTCGTGGGTGATGCCCGCCTGCCTGAGCAGGAGCGCATCACGTGGCAGACCACCCCGCTGGCTAAGCCCGATGACCGGCTGCTTCCATCAGGACTGGTTGGCGAAGTCACCATCAATGAATACCGACAGGTTAAACACCTTGATGTAAATAAGCACTAAAATATACATAAATGCACAATATTAACCAATTCTAAAGATATTTTTTAGTAATTTTGCAGTAAGAAACGATGGGAGTCAGAAGCGTCTGTGAAATTGATTGCAATACCTGTCGGTAAATATAGTAGTTAGAGTTATTAGTATTAAAGATTAGTTAGTAGTTTTGTTTTTGGGTATTATTAGTTATAGGTAAAAGATAGTTTTTGGATGACAACGGATTAAGGCCCTCTCACCGATTACTCAGGAGAGGGCCTTTGTCGTGGCCGGAATTTGCGAGTCTAATATATCACTTTCTTTCCGTTAATAATGTATAGATGACCCTTCATTGGTGTTGTGACACGGCAACCTGTGAGGTCGTAAATGCCTTGAGTATGGAATCGTGAATCGTTGACCTTGAGTGTTGCATCCTGAATGCCTGTTTCACCACCGAGAGCCTTGTCGATGCGGATGGCCTTAACGTAGACAGAACCGGTGGAAATGAGGTCGATGTTGACGCTGGATGCCGAGGTGGAGATGGTATAGGTGCGGCCCGACTCCACGATGTCGTCTGCATTTACACCCTCGATGGGCGGGATGCCGCAGAAGGCAAGTGCCTCGGTGTCGGTGTCTTTCTTCGAGATTTCTATGGTTATGCGGTCGCCGTCGTGCAGATTGAGCACGGAGAGGTTGCGCTTGTCGTACTGCGAGAAGAGGCCATAGTAAACTTCGCTGGCGTCGCGGAACTTGAAACAGTTGTCGGTGCTGTTACGGCTGGTGGGACCCACGGCAATGCGGTCGTTGAACGTCTCGTCGCCGATGGAGATGAGTTGCAGCGTCTCACCGCCGCTTACCACCTCACTGCCGAAGGTGGGCTTCACACCGTTTCCATAGCCCACGAAGTCGCAGTACTCAACGTTGTCGTCGGCCAGTTCCAGTTTGACGCAGTCCCACATAATGCCGCCGATTGTGCCGCTGAGGCTGTTGATTTGCAAGTCGATGGTGTTCCAGTCATCTACTTTCAGTCGCGAGGCTCCGAAGTCAACGTAGCGCTGCTGGAAGCGTCCAGCCTTGTTCGCACTGCGATAGATGGAGCCGTCGTTGTAGAAGTTGCCCCAATGACCTATTTGTGTGCCATTCAGTTTGATGTACATGTGTCCCAAGTTGGCCACACCGGCTGCTGCCCCCGTCAGGCGCATCATGCCCAGGCTCTTCTCGTCGGCCTTGAAACGGATAGTCCACTTGCCAGGATTTACCTGTGCGTAGTACCAGTCGACGGCAGCATCGCTCTCGCCAGCGGTGAAGGTAAGGCTCTTCGGCACCTGCTGATAGTTCTCGTAGGCACGCGGAGCATCAGCCAGATGGAAACCATCGGTCAGGCGGTCGCTCTGTCCAATTTGGAAGATGCGCTTGTCGAACTTGGTGGGCATCCAGTCGATGGTGCCGAGGTCGGTGGTAGCACCACTTACCGCGATGCCTTCCCTTGTAAACTGTTCTGTATTGGCGCCATCGAGGGCGTATGCCGTCAGCACATAAGTATCTCTGCGCACGTTAGGAATGGAGAAGGAACCGTCGGCCTCTGTCTCAGTCCAGAAGATATAGCCGTTGTCTTCGTTCATCGGCTCTGCCGTCTTCGATAATACTACACGATACTTGGTGGCCGTCTGCAGTGGGTCGCTGACCGACAGTTGGCCAGTTACGGTGGCACGCTCGCGGTCGTACAGATCGTTGTCGAACCACAGAAAAGGCCATTCTGCCTGTAGTTGTTGTGCTTTGGCGGCAGCGTCGGCTATCATCGCCTCGTGACTGTCGCTGGTGTTAAAATAGAGGAAGAAGGGACCGTATATTTTCTTAGTGCCAGTACTGAACACCTGTCCGTCGGCACCGAAGTGACCGCCGTGGAGCATCTGCAGGAACAGCGTCGACTTGGTGTCGGCATGTACGGTCAACTCTTGGCGCATGGGGCCACCGTTGATGTACTCCGGGCTAACGGGAATAGTCCAGGCTCCGTAGGTCGTTCCCATGATGCCGTGGAAGGGGTCGTCCTTGATGAAGTTAGCCCAGTTGTACTTGGTGTAGATGGTGCCGTCATCGAGCCGGAAGGTGGCATCCTGCACCTGACGCTGCTCGCTACGCAGCATCTCGTCGCGGCTGGGTATGGGGCCCTGCATGGCATCGTTCACGTAGCCGTAGTTGAAGTACGTGTCGTTCATACGATAGACGATTCGTGCCTCACCCAGTTTAGCATTCTTTTCGTTGCCTTCGGCAATCAGATACATGTAAACGCCACTTTCTCCCTTACGCAGGATGTAGCCTTGTGTCCACTTGATGCCCAGGGGGCTTTCGTTAGTGAAAACTACTTCAGCCATGTCGGCAGTATTGACTTTCAATTCCGTCTTGGTGGCTGACAGTTCATGATAGTCTGGCTCATTGCATGAGAAATAGATTCCGCCCCCCGCAGTGCTGATCAGGTTAGAACTGCCGTTGTATGTGCAATTGGTGACTTTGCCTGCAGCGCTAATACCCAGTGTGACAATGCCATTGGACATGTTGGCTGTCCCTGCAGAACGGACATTGGCCGTGACATCACTCTGCGCCATAGCACCCGACGATGTGATGAGCAATCCACAAAGGAGAAAAAAGTTTTTTTTCATAATTTCTATAGTTTATTGGTTTTAGGATAAATCGTATTGTGCTGCAAATGTACGTTTATACCATATTATATATGATATTTATTTGTGCAAAAAAGGGTAAATTTGTATAGTTCAGTCTTGAAACCAGGAAAGTATTAACTTGAAACATATTTACCCTATTTTGTACATTTTTACCCTATTGTTAATAGAGGCATGGACTAATTTTGCCAGTGCAATCCAGTAGAGAGGATTGTAATATAGCGACGACCATTTAAACAAGAGTTTATTATTTTAATACAAAACAAATTTAAAACATTAAGATTATGAAGAAGTTTTATTCTTTCATTGCACTGGCAATGCTGACTCTGAGCGCAAACGCTCAAGTAACTTACGATTTCACGACGGTAGCCCCCGCTGCTGCCGACGGCGGTGGTATCGTGACCACCAAGTATGGCAATGGCAACGACGCCGGCGACATGGGTTTCCAACTGACCAACAAGGACGGCCAGACTGTAGACATGGTGTATCTGGCCACCGAAGACACCGACTATGAGAAGCGCTTCGCCATCCAGAACCGTAAAGAAGCCTGGCGTTTCCGCAATACCAAGGATGCTGTGTGGAGCGGCCTTTGGGCACAGTACGACCGCTGGTTTGCCATTATGGGGCTAAAGCCCGGCGACGAGATTACGCTGGTGATGAGTCCCGAAGACGCTAACAAGGGTATGCGCTTCGACAATCCCGACTTTGATGATGCTGAGAAAGGTTACTACCAGTGTGTGACGCGTGCCGAACTGGAAGAACGCGTGACTGCCATGATGGAGGCTGCCGGTCTGACCACAGAGACAATCACCCCAGAGCAACTGAAGGCTTTCCGCGACGAGGTAAAGACCACGAAGTTCAAGATCTGGGCCGATGCAGCAACTGCCGGTTTCGACGGCACGCTGCTCATGAAGTCAGAGGGTGGACAGTATATAGAGAAGATAACTATAACCTCCGCTGGCGATGCAACTGCCATCCAGAATGTAAATGTTCAAAAGGCTGACGACCAGTGGTACACCCTCAGCGGTCTGAAGGTTGCAGCTCCTATTCAGGGAATCTACATCCGCAATGGAAAGAAAGTGGTTGTGAAGTAAACTCACCTCTTTATAATAATAGGACTGGTGCCCACATGACCAGTCCTATTAACCAAATAAATTACTAACCGATAACAAATAAAGTATGAACAGAATACTATTGTCAATGGCTGTTGTTCTGCCTGTAATGATGCTGGTCGCCAGTCCGGCATCAGCAATCCGCGAAGCAGGATTTCAGGCCGTGCAGCAACAACAACCTGTCACCGGTACTGTCGTCGACGAAACGGGAGAACCCGTCATCGGTGCTACCGTTCTCATAGAAGGTGGTAATGCTACTCAAGGAACCATTACCGATTTTGACGGTAATTTCAAACTCAATGTAAAGCCGGGCACAAAAATCACGATTTCCTACGTCGGATACATCAGCCAGACGGTGACAGCACAGGATGGTATGCAAGTCCGGTTGAAAAGTGATGCTGTAGTGCTACAAGGTGTGGAGGTTGTGGCCTATGGTGTGCAAAAGAAAGTGACCGTTACGGGTGCTCTCTCTAGTGTCAAAGGTGAAGATTTGGTACGTACTCCGGTAAGTTCGGTCAACAATGTGCTGGCTGGCCAGTTGACAGGTGTGACAACGGTACAATATTCAGGAGAGCCCGGCAGCGATGCCGCCACCATCTTCGTGCGCGGACAGGGTACTTGGAACGACTCCAGCCCACTTATCCAGGTGGATGGTGTGGAGCGTTCCATGTCTGACATTGACCCGGAAGAAATTGAGAGCATTACGGTGCTGAAGGATGCTTCGGCCACTGCTGTGTTCGGTGTGCGCGGTGCCAACGGTGTCGTATTGATCACCACCAAGCGTGGCGAAGAAGGTAAAGCCAAAGTGGACATCACCACTTCTTTCTCGGCTCTGACTCCGACCAAGATGGTCGAACAGGCCAGCAGTTACGACTACGGCCGTTTCTACAACCAGATGCAAATGAACGACTTTGATGCATCTTCGGGTGAGACCTTCACCCCGATGTTCTCTGATGCAGTCCTGCAGAAGTTCATCACAGGTAGCGACCCCATCCGTTTCCCCAGTACCAAATGGGCCGATTACACTATGAAGGACGTAACGCTGCAGACGAAGCACAACGTGAATATCAGCGGCGGCACCAATTCGATGCGTTACTTTGTTTCTGCTGGTCTGATGACCCAGGGAGGACTTTTCGAAGAATTCAATCAGGATTACGATTACGGTTACCAGTATAACCGGTTCAACTACCGTGCAAATCTGGACTTGGACGTTACCAAGACCACCACCATCTCGTTCAACGTTGCAGGTAATGTCAGCAATGCAGACAAACCGAATACGGGCCAGGGTTCTTCTGGCCTTATTATGACTATGTATCAGGCAACACCGTTCAGTAGTCCCGGCATCGTGGACGGCAAATTTGTCAGTACAACTACTGACTATAGTGACGGCGTGACGCTGCCCTTTGTTGGAGGCAACGGTCTGAACTATTTTGGCAATGGCGGTATTCTGGACGTGGCGGCTGTCAACGGTGGACACATCTCGACAAATATCAACAAACTGCAGATGGACCTGCAACTGCAACAAAAACTCGACTTCATCACCCAGGGCCTCTCGTTCAAGGTCAAAGGTTCTTATAACAGCCAGTTCAACGTCGTCAAGGAAGGTTCAGCCACAAAGGCTACTTACTACCCTATGTTACAGGACGACGGCACCATCGCCTATCGCAAGCAGGGCGAGAATGGTATGCAGGACTACAGAGAATCCACGAGCAAGGCTCGCGACTGGTACTTTGAAACCTCGCTGAACTACAATCACACCTTCGGTAACCATACCGTGGGCGGTCTGCTGCTTTACAACCAGTCGAAAAACTACTACCCGTCCACCTATAGCGACATACCTCGAGGCTATGTGGGACTGGTGGGGCGCATCACCTACGATTTTAAGAACCGCTATATGGCCGAGTTCAACGTGGGCTACAATGGCTCAGAGAACTTTCACCCAGATCGTCGTTTTGGTGTATTTCCCGCTGGTTCCATCGGCTGGGTGATTAGTGATGAGAAGTTCTTTAAACCTATCAGCCGGGTAGTCAGTTTCTTGAAACTGCGTGCTTCGTGGGGACTTGTTGGTAACGACCGTATCGGCGGCAGCCGCTTCATGTATATGGCCGACCCCTACGTGGTGAGCAACAACCAGTATCTGGTGCGCAACGGCTACGGCTATAACTTCGGTATCGACAACGCCACGCTCTACATGGGATCCTACGAACAGGCCAAAAACAATCCAGACGTTTCCTGGGAAAAGGCTTTTAAGCAGGACTATGGTTTCGACATAAACTTCCTTGGCGACAGACTACGTGCCAATTTCGACTACTACCGCGAGCATCGTACCGACATCTTGCTGCAGGACCTGACGGCTCCAAGTTATATCGGCTTTGCCGTACCTTATGCCAATCTCGGAGTGGTGGATAGTTGGGGCTGGGAACTCGGACTGAAATGGAACGACAAGATTGGCGACAACTTCCGCTATTCAGCATCTGTCAATCTTTCACACAATCAGAACATGGTAATCGAGAAGAAAGAGGCTCCGTTGAACAACGACTATCAATACGAGAAGGGGCATCGTCTGGGCTCACGCTATATGTACCAGTTCTTCCGTTTCTACGACAGCGACACGCCGCGCCTGTATCAGGAGGCTTTTGGTCAGGCTTATCCCGAACAACTTGTAACCCTGCAAGACGGTGATGCCGTGTTCGTGGATTTGGATGGTGACGGTAAGATTACTCCTAACGACATGACTCGCAACCTGGGCTACACCGACGATCCGGAATACATTGTCGGTCTGAACATGGGCTGTAGTTACAAAGATCTGGAATTCAGTATGCAGTGGACAGGTGCCTGGAATGTCAGTCGTATGATCGAAGACATGTTCCGCATTCCTTTTAAGTCACGTACGGGCGTGAGTGACGGTGGTCTGCTGCAGTACCACGTTGACAATACTTGGAATCCCGAAAGTCCCGGACAGGACTATGAGTACCCACGAGCCACATGGACCAACGGGCAGACCAATAACTACCAGGACTGCGCTCTGTATGAAAAAGATGCAAAATACCTTCGCCTGAAGACCATCACATTGGCCTACAATATGCGCTTCGCTTTCCTGAAAAAATTGGGAATGAACCGAATGCAGGTGGCATTGAGTGGCTACAACCTGCTGACCTTCTCGCCTTTTCTGTGGGGAGACCCTGAGACCAAAACCAGCGCCTCGCCGTCGTATCCACTTCAGAAAACCTATACTCTTAGTCTGAAATTTAACTTCTAATCATATATGAAACTGAACATCAAAAATATATGTACAGCATTCTTGCTCTCAGGAGTTAGTATAATATTCGATAGTTGTACCGACAGCGTAAAATTTGGCGACCCGTTTCTGGAGAAAGCCCCAGGAGGCACGGTGACGGCCGACACTGTGTTCAATAATGCTGAGTACACCCGTCAGTTTCTGGCGGCTGCATACGCCTATCAATATTACAACCTGCCCTGCAAGTCATCTAACGCTGCTCCTCAGTGCATCAACTACTGGAAAGGCATGCCCGACGCACTGGGTGACACTCACCATCTGTTTTACAATGCCTCCAAGGTGTTTTCCGATTACTATAGCGGTGCCCTGTCGTCGACGCCAGACAGCAAGACAAACTACGGTGTCTATCCCTATACCAACGAGCACATCTGGGAGAATGTGCGCAACAGCTGGCTGCTGATAGAGAACGTGGACCGTGTGCCCGACATGCAGGAACCGGAGAAAGCCCGTATCAAGGACGAGGCCCGCTGTCTGATAGCCTATACATATTTTGTTGCTTTCCGTTTTTATGGCGGCTTGCCTATTATCCGTAGTACATTTACTGGTAGTGAGGCTACATACGAGATGGCGCGTGGCACAGCCAAAGAGACAGTCGATTTTATGCTGGAACTTCTGGACGAGGCTATCGGCGGTGGCAATCTGCCGTGGGTTTACAATAATCCGACAGCCGATCAGGGACATTGGACGCTGGCAGGTGCCATGGCGTTGAAATGCCAGATACTGCAGTTTGCGGCCTCACCATTGTTTAACGATGACCAGCCGTACTATGCTGGTCGTTACACAATGGAGGATGATGCCTACACATGGTTTGGCAGTTATGATGCCTCTTGGTGGACCCGGTTCAGGGAAGCCTGCGATGCTTTCTTCGCAAAACTGAACCAGAATGGCGGCTACCATTTGGTAACTCCTGTTACCCAGGATCAGGCAGGTTATCGCTATGCCTATCGCTACAGTTATTTGTTCGAGGATAGTCCTGAGATTTTGCACTCGTGCCGTGTGTCAACCAATACCAGCGGCAACAACTATCAGTGGTTTAATCTGCGCACCAACGAACGAATGTCGTACTGTCCCACCGAGGAATTCATAGAGATGTTTCCCTGGGCTGACGGCACGCCGTTCGACTGGGACAAAGCCAAGGCAGAGGGCAAACTGGACTATATGTTCGTCCGTGGTGATTCGGTCAGCGGCAGTCAACTGTTGCAGAACCGCCGCTATACTCGTGACCCGCGTTTGTATGAAACCGCAGCGGTGAACGGCGCGTTGCAAACTATTAATTGGGGCGACGGCAATACGAGTGGGCAACCTTATGAACTTTGGGTGGGCGGCACTACTGCAGGCACAGGTCCTTCAACCAATACAGGTATTTATGCAACTGGATTCCGGAACCTGAAATATATAGCGGGTGAGGCCTACGACAAGCAGTTCCCGCAGTGGTCGCCGCTACTGCTGAGCGACATGTATCTGACCTACGCTGAAGCATTAATTCAGGCAGACAATAACCTGACGGAAGCCATCCGCTATATAGATGCTGTCCGTGCCCGAGTAGGGCTGAAGGGACTTGTAGAATGTAATCCAGACAAGAATCTCACCACCGACAAGGAGGCCCTGCTGGAAGAACTTCTGCGTGAACGTGCCTGTGAACTGGCTCTGCAAACCACACGTTATTTCGACCTGATACGCTACAAACGGGCCGCTGACTTTGAGAAACCGCTTCACGGGCTGCGCATCTACCTGTTGGTGAAGAATAGCAGCGGGCAGTGGGAACGCTCGGAGCAGCAGTGGTACAACCAGTATTTCGACACCCGTAGCGTACGTAACAATCCTAATCATCCGTTTTACTATGAGCCTACCCACTTCGACTTCGAGAGATTTGTCATCACCACAGGTGCCCGGGTATGGTGGAGCCAGGGCTTTGATCCAAAATGGTATTTACAGCCATTCCCCATCACAGAAATTAACAAGGGCTATGGGCTCGTACAGAACCCTGGATGGTAATTCTTTTTTAAAGTTAAATGAAAAAATAATAATTGATAATTATGATTACCAAAATAACCAAAAGACACGTGATAGTTCTGTCATTTATCATTTGTCATTTATCATTTTGCGTAGCACAGACAAAGGATTCGATACAGACTGACCCGTTTCTTACGCAGGCCATCGACATTGGTGCCGACAAGGTGCTGACGTTGAAGGAGTCGACGGCTGCCGTGTCGGTTATCACCACGAGGGACACCGATCGTCGAAGCGCCAAGAACATCGGCAACAGCATTCTGGGGCAGGGGCTGGGACTCATTTCCCTGCAGGGCAGCGGACGCTATGCACAACAGAACCCCACGTTTTATGTACGCGGCCTGCAGACACTGAGCAGCAGTACCAACACCCCGTTAATATTGATTGACGGCATCGAGCGCGACGTCACTACCATCACGCCGGAGGAGGTGGAGTCGGTAAGCATACTGAAAGACGCCGCTGCTGTAGCTCTTTACGGCTACAAGGGTGCTAACGGCGCTATTCTGGTAACTACGAAGAGAGGCAAAGCCAACTCGTCAAGCATCAAGGTGACCTACGACCATCTATTCAATAGCATCGCCCGTAAGCCAAAGTTTGTCGATGCCTATACTTATGGCCTTGCGATGAACGAGGCCCGTGCTAACGATGGCCTTGGTTCCCGCTACAGCCAAAACGAACTGAATGCTCTGCGTGACGGCACTTATCCCAGTCTGTATCCAAACGTGAACTGGGTGGATGAGACTTTCCGCGACCACGCTATGACCAATAAATATAACATTGAGTTCCGGGGTGGAGCTTCGAAGTTCCGTTACTATGCCATGCTTGACTTGATTTCGGACAAAGGTTTCATCAAGAACTTCAACGGCAATGAAGGCTACTCGACTCAGGACAAGTACGTAAAGGGTAACATGCGCATGAACCTTGACATAGACCTTACACCTACCACATTGGTCAAAGTCAATGTTTTAGGCGTGCTTTCGGAAACCTCACGTCCCGGTTCCGCTGCCGATTTGTGGGACATGGTTTACACCGTGCCTTCGGCTGCCTTCCCCATCAAGACTGAAAGCGGTGCGTGGGGTGGCAGTAACACATGGTCGGGCGAACTGAACCCCGTGGCTCAATCAACGGGTGCCGCCTACTACAAGAATCATACGCGCTCGCTACTGGCTGATGTGGCTATTCATCAGAATCTGAGTGGGTGGATAAAGGGCCTGGGTGCCTCCATCCGTGTGGGCTACGACAATGTTGCAAATATCTACGAGGATCACTCGAAGACCTACGTCTACGGAGTGGAAGTGCCCTCATGGCCGACAGGTGCTGCAACGCCTACGAGCAAGTCGAGCACTTTCGGCGCTGACAGTCCCATGGGAGACGAAGCCAAAGTGAATACATACAGTCGCCGTCTGCACTTCGACGGAGGATTCAACTATCAAAAGACACTTGACAGGCACAGCATTTACACCCAATTGAAGTGGGACTATGAGTATGAAGATCCTGAGGGCGTCAACAACACCGTCTACCGTCAGAATTTCACTTTGTGGACTCACTATGGCTTTGACAAATGCTACTTTGTTGATCTCGCTCTTGTGGAAAGCGGCAGTAGTCGTTTAGCCCCTGGTACAAAATGGAACTTCTCGCCCACTTTGTCTGCTGCTTGGGTTATCAGCAATGAGAAATTTATGAAGAGTGCCAGATGGATGAATTTCCTGAAGCTGCGTGCTTCGGCAGGTCTTATCAATGCTGACTATCTACCTGGGGACGGGGTGTGGTCGTATTACGCTCAGCAATATTCTACCTCCGGAACAATGTATCCGTTTGACAGCGGCTGGAACTCAGAGTTTGGCACGACCAGTCTCGGCCAAATGGCCACAGCCAGTCCTGGCCATGAGAAAGCCTATAAATATAATATAGGTATTGATGCCAAGTTGTTTGGATCACTTGATGTGACCTTCGACCTCTACAAGCAACACCGCACAGATATCTGGGTGTCGGCATCCGGCAAGTACTCGACAGCGCTGGGCATGACTGCTCCGTATGAGAATGCAGGTGTTGTTGACAGCAAAGGCTTAGAGCTGGGACTGGACTACAATCACACTTTCGGCAAGGTGGCCTTCAACGTGGGCGGCAACCTGACGCTGACCAGCAACGAGATTAAGGAGCAGTTAGAAGAGCCGCGACTCTACAGCAACCTTATTCAGACAGGCCATGCTGTAGGACAGATTTATGGCCTGGAGGCCATCGGCTTCTTCAAGGACGACGCCGACATTGCTGCCAGTCCCGAGCAGACCTTCTCCACGGTGAAACCCGGCGACATCAAGTATCGCGATGTGAACGGCGACAATGTCATCGATGCCAACGACGTGGTGGCCATCGGTCACAATGGCACGGTGCCAGGAGTGTACTATAACTTCCATCTCGGTGCCGAGTGGAAGGGGCTGGGGCTCTATGCCATGTTCCAGGGCGTGGGCAACTACACTGCCAACCTGAACACCAAGAGCATGTACTGGCCGCTGGTCAATAACACCACAATCTCGCAGTATGCATACGACAACCGTTGGACGCCGGAGAATCAGAATGCCCTGTTCCCTCGCCTGAGCAGCCAGTCGAATGCCAACAACTATCGCAACTCTACGCTGTGGCTGAAAGACCGCTCGTTCCTGAAGCTCCGCGACCTGGAGGTGTACTACAACCTGCCCAAGTCGTTGTTGAACAAGGCGCGGATAGTGAACGGTGCCAAGGTCTACGTGCGTGGTGTCGACCTGCTCTGCTTTGACCATATCGACGAGAACGACCCCGAAGCCTTGGGCATCTATCCCGTTAATCGCAGCGTGGCTTTAGGCTTGAGTATTACGTTTTAATTAGAAACAAGTAATTAGAATATAGTCATTATGATTACCAAGATAAACAAAATAGTCATTGGAACTACGGCAATGTTAACATTGGCATCTTGCAGTGACCGAATGGAATATAAGGAGTACAACGTCTACGATAAAGACTACATTACCCAGAACTTCACCCGTATCGGTGGTTTTATGACCAACCTATACAACATGGTGGATTATGACTTTGGCAATTTCTCTTCTGGTGCCATGTTGGCTTCGGCATCGGACGAGAGTGAGTATAGCCAGATGGGCAATGCCATAGAGGACTTCTACAACGGAGCCTGGAGCCCCAGTAACGCTAAGGAAAGCCTACCTTCGGGATGGACAAAAATGTATCAGGGCATTACCACGGCTAATGTCTTTCTTGACGAGTTCCAGGATGCCACGTTCGACGAGCTGATGCTGAACACCGACTACAATGCGCAGATGCATCGCTACCGGAACTATCAGTACGAAGCCCGCTTTATGCGCGCCTACTACTACTTTAATCTAGTGAAGGCATACGGGGGAGTTCCTCTGATTGACCATGTGATGACGGCTGAAGAGGTGAACCAACTATCGCGTAGCTCGGCAGATGAAATATTCAAGTTCATTATCGCCGAGTGTGACGACATCAAAGATAAAATTGTTGAGAATTATAGTGATTTGGGCCAGTATGCACTGGACACGGAAGAAACTGGGCGCGCCGACCGGCTTGCCGTGCTGGCATTGAAGGCACGTGCTGCCCTCTATTGGGCCAGCCCTCTTTTCAATAGTGCTGGTGATACAGAGCGTTGGCATCAGGCAGCCCTATACACCAAGCAACTAATTGATGCCTGTGAGGTTCGCGGCAAAGGACTGGCAGCCAATTATGGAGATCTGTGGTCGGCACGTGCCTACAACACTGCAAACATAGCAAAGGAGGTTATTTTCGGTCGCCGTTACAACTCCAGCTCGGCGGGCGACCATGTGGTGGAAGGCTACAATTATCCTGTAGGCATTGAAGGAGGGATGGGCGGAAACTGCCCAACACAGAATCTGGTTGACGCATACGATATGAAGAATGGTCTGCCCATCGGTGATGCAGATTCGGGTTACGATGAAGCCAACCCGTACGATAATCGCGACCCGAGGCTGGCTGTCACCATCGCAAAGAACGGTGACGTGTGGCCTACCTATCAGACGGCAGCCCTGCAGATTTGGCAGGGCGGTGCCAACGGTGAGCCGCAGACGAATGCTTCTCCCACAGGTTACTATCTGAAGAAACTCTGCAATGGAAGCATCTCGCTGGCTTCGAACAGTACTGTGCAGAATGCCACGCACATGTGGCTGACGTTCCGCATGGGGGAGTTCTATTTGAACTATGCCGAGGCGGTGTTCCGCTATCTGGGCAGTGCTGACGCCACCAGTAGTGAACTTCCAATGTCGGCACTGGAGGCAACCAATATGACACGGCAGCGCGCTGGTGTTGGCCTTCTGCCCACAGGCATGGACAATGCTACGTTTTGGACACGCTATCAGAAAGAACGCATGGTGGAACTGGCTTTCGAGGGCCATCGCTTCTGGGATGTGCGCCGTTGGAAGGAGGCCGACAAGTTCTTGACCAGCATAACGGAGATGAAACTGACTCGAAACGCAGACGGCACCATTACATACACTCGTAAAAACGTCGCTCGACAGTGGAGCGAAAAGATGTATCTCTTCCCCATTCCGCAAGCGGAGTGCATAAAGAACCCCAATCTGACGCAGAATACAGGTTGGTAGTAAACTCTATGTTTTATTGGTAAGGGTGCGCCATGCTGAAATGACGCACCTTTTACTAAAAAAGAAACAAAAATGAAAAGAATACTGTTGTTAACCCTGATGGGGATATTGTTCGCTGTCACCGTATTTGCAGAAGGCGAACGCAAGAGTCTGTTGTTTAATTTCGGATGGAAATTTAAACTGGGCGAAACGGTTGGAGCAGAGAAAGCAGACTTTGACGACAAGGACTGGCGCAGTCTTGACCTGCCCCATGACTTCCAGATAGAAATGCCCTGGAATGATAAGGCTAGCCGTAGTCGTGGCTTTAAAGATATGGCTACGGGCTGGTATCGTAAGACTTTCGATGCCGACCCAGCATGGAGAAATCACCGTGTTATCCTTGATTTCGAAGGTATCATGCTGCATGGTGATGCCTGGCTGAACGGAAAAAAGATTGGAGGCACGGACTATGGATATTTGGGCTTTGAAGCCGATGTCACTAAACTGCTTAAGTATGACGGAAAGAACGTGCTGGCCGTTCACTGCTCTACGGGCGAAAACAAGAACTCACGCTGGTATACTGGTGGTGGTCTGTACCGTGACATTCACCTTGTCCTGAAGGATTCCGTCGCCATTGCCCGGCATGGTGTCTTTATCCAGACTCCCAAGGTGTCTGAACAAGAGGCCTCTGTGGCAATACAGGTGGAGGTGGAAGGAATCAGGAATAAGAAATATGATCTCGTCGTCGAGGCTAGGATATTTGGTCCTGACGGTCAGCGGGTGGGCGAAAGTCGCATAGATGCTCCGAAAGACAATAAGCAACCGACAGTGGAAGTGCTGTTACCAACCATAAAGGTGGAATATCCACAGTTGTGGTGGTGCGAACGTCCCGATTTGTATAAAGCAGAGATATCTTTAATTCTGAATGGTAGGGTGGCCGACAGACTGACGGAGCGTTTTGGCATCCGATCAGTGGAGTTCTCGAAAGAGTTCGGCTTCAAACTGAATGGGCGAAAGATTTTTCTGCAAGGTGCCGCTGATCATCATGACTTGGGCGCTGTGGGGGCTGCTGCATACGAGACGGGGATCAGTCGCATGATGGACCGGCTGAAAGAGTTCGGTTTTAACCATATCCGTACAAGCCATAACCCCTATAGTGAGGCATTCCTGCGACTGGCCGACGAGAAAGGTATCTTGATAGTTGATGAACTTTATGACAAGTGGTCGAACACTCTGGCCTGGGCTGGGCGTCGCCCGTGGACGGAGATGTGGTGGGAGAATTTGATGGAATGGGTAAAACGAGACAGAAACCATCCCAGTGTCATTATGTGGAGTCTGGGCAACGAACTGCAGTTCCAGGAGGAACGTTGCGGGTTTCCCACTCGCGACTGGGGTATTACTACCTACGACATCATGAATACGCTGGTGAAGCGTCTGGACCCGACCCGAAAGACCACTGTGGCAATGTATCCCGCCCGTGCCGGTGGCATTGTGAAACACAGCGATGAGTATAGAATTGAGGAGAATATCGTGCCACCCGAACTGGCTCAGCATACCGAAGTGGCCAGTTTCAACTATTGCTGGGAAGACTATGGCAAATATATGGAAAAAGCCCCCGATATGATTCTTTATCAGAGTGAGGCGACGACCAACGAACTGTCGGCTCCTTTTTTCGGCATGGATCGCGAACGTATGGTAGGGCTGGCCTACTGGGGGGCCATCGAGTATTGGGGTGAATCCAACATCTGGCCAAAGAAGGGTTGGGACTACTCGTTCTTCCGCCATTCATTGGAACCAAACTCGCAGGCTTATCTCGTCAAGACAATCTTCAAACCGGAAGAGCCACAGGTGCATATTGGCATAGCCGGTAAGGTGGATACACTTTGGTGGAATGACATTGTCGTGGGACAGACACGTGTTTCCTCCCATTGGAACCGGGAGATTGGTAAAAAGTACACAGTCTATACCTATACCAATGGTGACGAGGTGGAACTCTTCGTTAATAATAAGAGTATCGGGATTAAGAAAAATGACGACAAGAAGAAACCGAATGTTATCACTTGGAAAGATGTCAGTTATGAACCCGGCACGATCCATGCTGTGGCTCGCAAAAATGGACGAGTAGTTGCAGAACACAGTCTTGAGACAGCAGACAAGGCTGTCAGGCTCATCATGGAGATAGAAAATATAGGATGGAAAGCCGACGGCATGGACTTGCAATATGTCAAGGTGAGGGCCGTTGACAAGAAAGGCAGGGTGGTGCCCACCAATGACTATGTAGTGTCGTTTGATGTAGAAGGTCCCGCCCGTATCATAGCCACAGATAATGGAGACCATTCCAGTGATGACCTGTTCTCCGGGAAAGAAAAGCGCCTCTATGAAGGCTTTGCCATGGCCATTGTCCGTGCTGGCTGCAAGCCGGGGAAAGTAAGACTCACTGCTACTTGTGACGGACTGAAAAGTGTTTCTAAGACTGTCGTTACAGAATAATTTTAATCATCTTCTTTGCAGGATGATAAATAATTTATATCTTTGTGGCCGATGAGAGCAAAAATGCTATACGTGCTACTATATCTCTGCACCCTGCCGACGTGGGGTGTGGAGATTTTTTCGCGTAAGTTGAATTCCTCAACGGGACTGCCCGACAACAATGTTCGCTATTTGCTGCAAGACAGTTGCGGCTTTATATGGATGGGCACACCTGGCGGCTTGTACCGATATGACGGCTATTTCTTCAAAACCTATAAACATACGGAGACCAACAACACCCGTTTACTGAATAACAACCATATCAACGGTCTGTATGACACAGGTGATGGCAGGATAGTGGTGTCGCAGCAGGGAGGTCAGTTGGCTGTTTATGACGTTAGGCACAGCCAGTTCGTTGATATGCCTCAGCCCGAGAAGACAGAGCTCTACAATAGGTGCCGCAGGCTGAAAGTCGATGATCGTCTCATAATACCCTATCGGAGCATCATAGAAAACGGCGGAAGCGTAATCAACGATAATCTGGGAAACGTGGTGATTATTGACAATACTGGGTTTATCTGGCATATCGACCGGAAAACGGGTGAAACATCCAAGATAAGGGTTTTCGACGAAGCTCTCTTTCCGCTGATTAGCAGTAAGAAATACAAGGTGATGACATCTGAAAAGAATGGTTTGATATGGGTTTCGACAAATGGATGTGGCATTACCGTCTACGATCGCAGGGAGCATTCCGAGCAGCACATTCGGCAACAGTCGGGAATCATCTCAACAGACTACATTGTGGATATGTGCATGGACCGGGATGATAATATCTGGGTGGCTGACGAGTTTCACGGTGTGGTCTATCTTACAACAGCGCAAAACAACAGCGAGGTCAGGCTGTTGAATCCACAGGCAAAGGGATTGCGGGGCAACCAGACGTATATCATGTATCGGCTGGCCGACTCCACTATACTTGTGGCTAATACGCAGGGGGATGTTTATAAGGCCGACGACAATCTGAACTTGCAGCCCACACCAGTCTACCAGAGGCTGGATGTTCATGCTATCTGCCAAGACAAGGTGGGGCAGGTTTGGGTGGGCACCAGACAGCGCGGCCTGATGTCGGGCGACCGCCAATGGTATAAGCATGAGAAAAACAACGTTTCAAGTGTTTCGGCAGACAATATAAACTACTTGCTTAGTGACAGCAAAGGGCGCGTCTGGATTGCGTGTGAAGACTCACACCTTGATCTGGCTATACGCCAGCCGAACGGCAAGTACGCTTTTCGCCACTTCTTCGACAGAAAGTTCTCAGCCCGTGTTATGTATCAAGACCGTAGAGGCATCATTTGGGTAGGCACCAAAAACGGGCTTTTTTGTTTTAACCCAGACCAATTGCAACACGACACAACAGCCTATAAACACCCGTTGACTGGGGCAGAGCTGAATTACAGTGACGTGAGTTGCATCTTTGAAGATTCACGAGGTGTACTCTGGGTGGGTACACTTGGAAGTGGTGTTTATTCTGCCGACAATAGACCTGGCAAAGTGCAAGGTCTATTTGCACGCCAAACCGCAGTGGGACTAATTTCCCATGAAGTGCAGGCTATTGTGGAAGACCGTGGGGGTAACATGTGGTTTGCAACTAAGAATGGACTGACTAAATTCAATCCTAAGGATAAAAAAGTGCGTCAGTACTACGACGAGAGTAATTTGATGCGCAACTACTATGCAGAGAATTGTGCCCACTTGTTGAAAAACGGACGACTTGCCTTTGGCACAAACTCTGGCATTGTCATATATTCCTCAGAATCAACACCTACTCCCACCCTCTCTCGCCCCCGCCTATCTATCACCGATGTACTGGTGAATGGCAGTGAGAAAGATTTTCAGGAAAAGTTGCAACTGAATTATAATGAGAATTCATTGATAGTAAGATTCTCGGCATTCAATTACCGGGATGTTGCAGCAACACGATACAGTTATATGTTGGAAGGGTATGACAAAGATTGGAGTGAACCAAGTGGTTATAGTTTTGCACAATATCTTCGGCTTCCTCCAGGACGGTATGTGTTGCACGTCAAGGTCTATGGGGCAGGACAACCAGACAAGGAACAGACGCTTGACATTGTTATTCGCCATCCTTGGTGGGCCACCTGGTGGGCTTACCTTGTCTATTTTATTGTAGTCATTACCGTGGGCTATGTTGTTTATCGTCAATTGCGAACCATATATGACTTGCGTCGTCGCATCAGCATAGAAAAGGAACTGACAGAATACAAGTTGATGTTCTTTACGAACATTTCACATGAGTTCCGTACACCGCTCACCATTATCCGAGGGGCTATAGACCGCATCCGCAGCATCAAGGAAATTCCGGCAGATTTGCGCCAGCCTGTCAGTAATATGGGACGTAGTACAGACCGGATGCTAAGGCTCATCAACCAACTTTTGGAGTTTCGGAAGATGCAGGCGGGCAAACTCAGCCTTTCGCTGGAAGATATTGACATTATTGGTTTTGTAAGAAACATCTACCAAAATTTCAGCGATTTGGCCGAAAATAAGCAAATCAGTTATAGTTTCACCTCTAATGTGAAGGCTTACGAGATTCCTATAGACCGTCAGCATATAGACAAAGTGGTCTATAATCTTTTGTCAAATGCATTTAAGTACACGCCGACAAAAGGTAACATCAACGTCAGTGTCAGAGTGGATGAAGGGCATGTGACTATCTCCGTGCAAGATACTGGGGTTGGCATACCTAAGGAAAAACAACCGGAATTGTTTCAACGATTTATGCAAAGCACATTCGCCAGCGACAGCATCGGAATTGGACTACATCTAACAAAAGCTTTGGTCGAAGTGCACCATGGTAATATCCACTTTGAGGAAAACAAGCCACAAGGATCTGTATTTATGGTCGAACTTCCTGCTGAGCGGAGTGTTTACAAAGATAGTGATTTCTTGAAGAAGTCCGAGTTAAAGCCTGTAGCCACGAACCAATCATCTCCTGTTTATCGGGAATTGGCTGGAGAACCGATGAACGACAGGACAATTCTCGTTGTTGAAGACGATTCTGATATCGTTACGATGCTAAAACAAACGTTAGGCCGTTTCTTTCACGTCAGTGTAGCCATGGACGGTGCTGCTGCTTTGGATATGCTTAATCAGGAAAATAAGCCCGATCTCATCGTGAGCGATGTCTTGATGCCGGTGATGGATGGCTATGAACTGACACGGCGTGTGCGTAGTAATCCTGCTACCCAGACTATCCCTATCGTGCTACTCACGGCGCTCACCAATGAAGAAAAACGATTAAAAGGTATCGAACACGGGGCTGATGCATATCTCACAAAGCCCTTTGAAACCAAACTGCTTATCAGTACATGTCGACAAATTATAGGACAACGCGACTTGCTTCGCCGACAAGCAGTGGATAATCCGGAAGTAACAACTATAGCACCTCCTGAGATAATTGTAGAGGAACGTGACAAACACTTGCTCAACATGATGAATGCTTGGCTTTACGATCACATTAGTGACCCGATGCTGTCTGTCGACCAAGTAGCGGAGGCCATGGGCTATCGGCGTTCCATCTTCTTCAAAAAAGTGAAGGCATTAACGGGACAGACTCCAGCCGATTACATTAAGACACTAAGGATGAACCGTGCGGCAGAATTGTTGCAAAAAGAGACAATTACGGTAGCAGAGGTATGCTATAAGGTTGGAATCAGCGACCCGCATTATTTCACTAAGGTCTTCAAGCAGAAATTTGGAATATCCCCCAAAAAATATCAGCAAGGGAAATATAATGGTTGATAAAACATTAAGCACGGTTTATCTTGTCTGTGCTATATCTGCCAAAGAGTTTAGCTATAGTTATCAAATCGTTATGTAACGTGTTTTGCTTAATAGATAGATGTCATGATACCCTCTCAAAACGCATGTTATATCATTTCTGAATGTCATTAATACATAGAGATGGCACAAAAAACACATAAATACAGGTTGCTTGTAAAGCATTGTTACTGATAATTAGTGGTGCAAATGTGGTGTATTTTAAGTGAAAGAAAATAGGTAAATAGTTGATCATCAACTATTTACCTATTTAAATGGGTGATCCGCTTGGATTCCCATGTCACGGAGCAGCTGCTTTCCCTCCTTAGAGTCGAACATCTCACGCTCCCTGTGAATCCAGCAGGTACCGAGTCCGATCTCATGGGCTGCCAGCATCATGGTCTGAAGGACGATGCTGCCGTCATAGACTTCATTGCCATAGCCCCTGTCGGTGAGGACGAGGATGATGGTGGGCGCACCGTAATAGGGATCGCCCGTGGTGCCCATCACCTCAGCGTTCATTTTCCTCAGCCGTCCGATGAATGCCGGATTCTGCACGGCAATGATATGAGGATGCTGGGCACCCATGCTGGTAGGCGACCATGTTCCGGCATCCAATACATGGATGAGTTCGTCATCCTTGATCTGCTCGTTCCTAAACTTGCGCACGCTGCGGCGCGTCTTGATGCAATCTATGGTATTCATGTCTTTTCAGAGTTGAATGTTGTATTGTTCTTTGATATCGCCATTGTCTATCTCGTTTGAGACTTCGATGACTGGTTTTTTCTTCACGTCTTTGCTTTCGGGCATAGCTGCGTATGCCCGGGCATATTCCTGTTTCATGTCTTGTCAGTTGATTTAAATGGGTTACAATATGTTGATGCTGATTCGGCGGCCAAGCCCCTCGAATATCTTGAAGAGCGTGGAAACCTGCACGTCGGTATGGCCGTTCTCCACACGGGAGATGTAGGCTTTCTTCGTGCCGATCCGTGACGCAAGCTGCTCCTGGGTGAGTCCCGCCCTGAGGCGTTCCTCCTTCAGGCGCTCACCGATGATGAAGGCATCACAGCCGTTCTCGAACTCCAGCCTTGACGGTGTGCCTTCCTTACCGAAATCTTCCTCTATCAAATCCTCTATCGGTGTCAGATTCAACTGCTTCATCTTTTCTCTATCCATGGTCTTCGGCTTTTTTCTTGTTACTGAAATATTCTTTCATGATTCTCTTTGCGGTCTCAATCTCCTTGCGCGGTGTCTTCTGCGTCTTCTTCTGGAAGCCGTTGAAGAGTATCACAAGGTTTCCTTCATCCATACAGCAGAATATCCGGTAGATGTTTCCCTGGTCTTCCACCCGTATCTCAAACAGGCCCGGTACGCCCGAAATGGACTTCATGTAGGTCTGCGGTATGACATCCAGTGTCATGATATAGACGAGTACCTGGTATATCTTTTTGATGGTCTGCTGACTGAGCGTCCGCTTGAACTTCTTGAAGTAGTCACCATAGACGGTGACCTGCCTCTTGAATTCCTTTTTCATATTTCGCTTTGCAAAGTTAACTAATTGGTTTACAAAATCCAAGGATTTTGGGCAAAATTTTTCAATCCTGCCCAAAATTCCTTCTTATTATTCATCTATTGACTGAACTCGTTGAATTTCTTCATGGCTTCTATCTTAATTTCGTCTGCCACGTCAATATAGGGTTTCATGGCCTTGTAGTCGCTATGGCCGGTCCACTTCATGACGACCTGGGGAGGTATTCCCATGCCAAGTGCATTGCAGATGAACGTCCTTCTACCCGTGTGCGTGCCGATCAGTTCGTATTTTGGTTTCACGACGTCAATTCGCTCGTTCCCCTTATAATAGGTCTGACGGATAGGCTCGTCAAAACCAGCCATCTCACACAACTCGTGCAGATACTTATTCATCTTCGAGTTGTTGATTACAGGCAGTGCCTTATTGTTTGGAAGGTCAAAAGACTTGTATTTTTCAAGAATCCTCCTACTGACATCGTTGAGCTCTATTTTCAGGCTGTCGAATGTCTTCATGGTCGTGACCTCGATGTGGTCACTCTTGACATCGTACTTTTTCAGGTTGTAAACGTCCGAGTAGCGCAGGCCTGTGTAGCAGCAGAACAGGAAGACATCTCTTACACGGTACAGATATAGTTTGGTCTCCGGTATCTTGTAGTTCTCCAGTTTCTTGATTTCCTTCTTTGTTAGGAAGATGACTTTTCTCTGTGTCTTCTTGAACTTGGGACGGAAAACCTCAAACTGGGCATTCTTGTGAAAACCTTTCTGAAGGCTCCAGCGGAGAAACCACCTAAGAAACTCCATGTTCTTCTCAATAGTGGTATTCTTCATGTTCTTCACATCACGCAGGTATTCCAGATATGAGAGCATTCCCTCGTCGTCGAAGTAGTCGAAGTTCAGATCGAACGTCTTCAGGCCACGCTTCCTCTTGTAATCCCGGAGTCCCTTCAGGTGGTTACGCATAGCACGAAATTTCTCATGAGTTGACTCCGTCCAGTTATTCTGTCGGCCACACACATTTTCAAACTCAACAGCGACTTCCCAAAGAGGTAAAGATTTGTTAATTTCCCCCTTTCTTGTTTTTTCCAAATTTGTGTTAATTTGGGATTTTGACTGAGTTTTGTCCTGTTTTGAACAGGTAATGTCCGCAACTTCAGAACGGCTCTTTTGGGGCTTTCTTCTGGCTTTTGGGGGCTGCAAAGAAACGGTTTCACCACTACGCAGCCTCTCAAATGTTTCCTTGAACTGTTCCGATGTGGGAATGACATGCTGACTTTCGAAAATCTCCACTGTGTCCTGGGCATTCTTCACGAGACTCATCATGGAGGCATTGATCTGGTCTGCACTCATTCCATCTCGGTTCGGACCGATAGCCACCTGGGCAAAATCATCCCATCTAAATGAATCAACATGCAACCCCGTTGATAGTTCTACTCTTGCTGATTTGTATGCTATCCTCATAGTTATCAGCGCGTTAGGTACATTGACGAGTCTTAAAGAGCCTGTTAGTTTCCTGCTCTTCAGTCTAAATTTTACTTTCAAATCCATTTTTCTCTATATATTAATTAAGTTGTAATTTTATACCAAAAATTGGCTAAGGAAACACATTTTACAGGTTTGGGTATATTTGTTTTTATTAAGATTCGGAAAGAAGAAATTAACATTCAAATACCGAAATACACCTCATTTCCTATTAAAAGCACTAACTTTCACCATGAAATCACTATATCAAATAAAGGTTCGTTAACGAATTAGGAGGACGGATAAATAAATCAGTTTTATTACGGTGCTCTTTAGAATCGGTTTTAACAGTCAAAAATGCTCTCAGAAAACAATCACAAAAAGTTCCCAAGTTTATGTTCCCAACATGCTCCCCAGAATTATACTGGAGAAAATGGGAGCGGAGAGGTGCAAAATACTCCATTTCTGTTTTTACGTTTAGAAATTTTCTCATTATCAATCAATTATATTAGTTTAACTTTCATTTAATTTGTTAATTTTTCCCCAAATGTTTCCCAGGGATGACTCATGTGGAACCTGGTTTTCTTTCGGATTTCTTTACGACCATTCAGGAAAAGGAAACAGGATTTCCCATAATGCTCCCAAGATGGCTCCCCAAATCTGAAACAAAGTTAGATAGATGTTTTACATCTACCAAATGTAAAAAAGTGTTGAATGAGAAAAATAGTTTACAAAAGTGGTAGGATTTTAACAATTAAAGGCCTTTCTGGAAAAAAGACATTTGAAAGGCTTTCTATTGTTTTCTGTGTTTTACCGAATTAGACCAGCTCGCCTCTCTCTCCGCGAAAGGCGAACGCTGTTTGCCTTTTTTATGGAATAAAACGCTGACTTACAACAAGTTAGCGTTTTTTGTTTTGTTAAAATAGCGAACTATTCGCGCTTTTTAGAGGAGACGAAGCGTTCGCGCTTTTTGTGTTCACCATTTGTCTGACCCCCTCTTTTTTATCCATGCCCATCCACTACTATGTATCTTGTAAAGCTTATAGCCCACAGGGATAAAGGATGCTTTGGAAGGGTCTTCTAAATATATTTCAAAACAGCAGTGAAACCAGGCGTGGTTTGTACGGAACTCGTCTTTGGCAATCCCACCGACAGAAGTTTTGTTCTCAACAATATCAAAGAGGAGAATTTTGTTCTTCTTCCCTTCAACAATGGTGTAGCCACCTTCTGCAATCCAACCGTCTACACTGATTCTTGCCATACTTATTGCATCTTTGTCATGTGATAACCCATTCGTTTGAGCTGCATGGCGGCTCCCATCAGATAGAGCTGGTGCAGGCAGACAACATAGCCTTTGAAGGCCTCCTTGGTGCCCGGCTCAAACCGCTGGTGCATCAGGGCGTTATAGACCCGTGAGGCACATTCGCCAACCACTTTCTCCAATACCGTATAGTCAACGCCCTTTAGCAAAAGGACTTCCTCACGGATATATTCATCCATGCTGTCATAGCCTCGCTTGTCCCTGATGTAGGCATAGAGGTTTTCCAGCCTAGAATAGATCTCCCATTCCGTGTCCCACATCTTGGCTACGGCCATGCCGACATACATCATCCAGCCAAGGGAAGCAGACGGATAATCCTGAAACTCCTTGATACCGTCGGGGATGTAGGCCTTGGCTATCTCTTCCCATTTTCCTCCCACGTCAGGACACTCTGGCATCCGCTCGTCTACTTTATTCATTGAAAGCAGGAACTGATGCAAGTCCTGATGCAGCTTATCTTCAAATTCTTCCATTATAGCGTTTCTTTTACAGTTCCAGATTACTCAATGCATAAAGAGGTACGATGTCCACGTGCCGCTGCTCGAAATCGTCCTCTGGGTCATAGTGGTCGAACTGACCGAAATTCTCCAGCGATGCCCTGACGGCTTTATGCAGCTTACGTTTTCTCATAAAGATCCACAGGCTCTGCATGCTTCCCTGCGTGTTGGCTTTTACCTCTACGGGGAGAACCTTTCCGTCACGAGCCCTCAGATAGTCAACTTCAGCATTGCTCCCTTTTGCCGTGTTCTGCCAATAGTGCATCTCTGGCTTCAGAAAGCAGTCGCGGTATTTCTTCATTTCCAATCCTGCGAACATCTCGGAAGTGCCACCCTTGTTCACCAGGTCCACGTCGGAAGCGGTAAGGAAATCGGCTGCGGGGATGTCAAGCATGGTCAGCATCACTCCCAGGTCGAAGAACAGGTATTTCACGTAACTGTTGTTCTCCTCTGCCCCCAGGGGGACACCTGTGCCATCCGTATGCTTCACTGGCGTTATCAGGCCTGCAAGAGTCAGCAAGTGCAGGGCTTCTCTTACGACTGAGGAATGTACATCCCTGGCAGCAGCGGCGTACACGAACTTGTTGCCAGCCTGAAGTGCCACCGAACGGAGCACCTGCCGGAGCATGACGGGGGACACACGCTTCTTGTATTTGCTGAAGTCATCCTCGTAGGTCTGTATGATGTCCGTATGGATATGCGACACCTCGATGTAGCTGTGCGACTCAATCCACTCTGTCACGGCTGCTGGCATTCCCCCGACAAGATAGAATGTGCGTATCTGTTCTGTCAGATCCTTATGTGCCTTATCTGTCAACGGTTCCTCGCTGGTGGCTTTCTTCTTGTAGTCGAGGGTCAGGTCGAGCCCCTGGGCCGTCAGGAATTCATCGAAAGAGAATGGGTACATATAAAGTGAGCGTATTCTGCCTACACCGAAAGACGGCAGTTCTTCCAGGGCGAATTCCAGCAGGGAGCCCGCGGCTATGACATGTAACTCGGGGTAGTCTTCCTTAAAGTATCGCAGCGACATGATAGCCTCCTTCGAAATCTGTATCTCGTCGATGAAAAGGAGTGTCTCGCCAGGCACGATGGGGATGCCCAGCGTACCGCTCAGTTTCTCGCAGGTTCTCCTTACGTCAATGTTCTCCGTAAACATCTGGAGCAGGTCAGGCTGCTTTTCCAGGTTGATCTCCACAAAATAACGGAACTGTTTTGCTAGTTCCCTGACTGCGGTGGACTTGCCCACTTGTCGGGCGCCGCGAATCAGGAGCGGTTTCCTTCGTGGAGAATCTTTCCATTCTCGCAGCTGTCCATCTATGTGTCTTCTGTAATATGTCATATCCTTCTTTTTTATGCAAAGATACAATATTTTTCCAAAAGTAGGGGCAAAAAACTCTAAAAATTATCCAAAATACCACCCAAAACCAAAATTCGGTGCAATTTTCGACCTGTCTTATCCAAAAGTAGGGGCGAAATCATATGAAATGACCTTCTTCACTGCATCTTAGTCTATAGGGCAGTAGAAGGCTTCCATTTTACGGCGGTTCAAATTCTTAATCATCTGCTCCGCTAATTTCTGATTTCGATCTTCAAGTGGTGTCATATTCTCCAAACTGTTCGTTTCTATAGTACACTTAATCTTTTCCATCGGGATCGGTTTTCAAATAGAGTGCGGAGCGGGAATAATCAATGATGGCTTTGTGCTTCTCTAAGAAGTCTGTTCCCAACACGCCGTCAACCTGACGGGAACGTGTCTTCTTGAATTCGGCATTGACGTAGGATATATCCATGAGGAACAAGCTGTCGTTCCTGAACTCCGTTCCGTTGATACTGAATATGCCCGTCGTCCTGACCAATGGGGTGGCCGAGCCGATGCCTGCGGCATAGTCTCTGACGGCCTGAGGAGAGAGTTGGTACCTGTCTTTCTTGGAAATGTCTATCAGCGTGGCTCCGCCTCCTGTGTCAACGAGGAATACGCAGGGCTTCCCGTTCACCTGAAGGGTTACGGTAATATGGCCAGTCCGAGTCTTGAAAAACGGAACGAGATCGTAGCCATTTGCCTGCATGACGCTGTCGTGTGGTGTGGCGGCAGCAGTGTCGGATTTTCTGCTCCCGCCGGCACAGCCCATCAGGAGCACCGCCATGAAGATATAAAACAACTGTTTCATCTGTCTGTTTCTTTGTTCGTGGAACCAAAGGAAGGTTTCTTTATCTCCAGTATTCCGTCGACTTCGTGTTCTATAAACGGACCTTCCTTGCATTCCAGGAGAATGCTTGGTTCCAGACATTCCACTCCGTGCCAGACATTCTTGGGGATGTCAACGCCGTATGTACCGCTTTCCTGACTGATGACACATGATTCCAGGATCTCACCGTCATCGTTATAGGTGGTGACCCGTACTTTTCCTTTCAGTATCACAAAGGTCTCTGCCTTGGTGGGGTGATGGTGAACTGGTATCTGCGTGCCTGGTTCCAAGGCATTGAGGAAACGGTGGCATTTGTCCTGCAGGCTTTGATGAAAGTTGTAGTTCATCCTCAGCCTCGGGGATTTCCTAGCCTCGTCTGCCACTTGTGAAAGTAGTTTGTCGTCAATTACTTCCATATACCTTCTTTTAGTTGTGATTCCAAAAACTCAGCCGCGTCTGAAACGCAAAGGGGACATTCACGCAACACCACCTTGGTTCCGATGCCTTTCAATAGCTTGCATTGGGTTGCCCCGTTTCTTTCCTGGAACATGGACATGATCTGGCGCATCTGCTTCATTGACTTCACCTTGTCTTTATTGACAAGCCCAAGGACAAGGCCAGCACCCACCAATGCGCCACATGTTCCTTCCATGTTTCCCATGCCGCCGCCAAAGGCACCGGCAATATTCATGGCTTCTTGCTCACTAATGCCTGCCATATCAGCATAAGTATGAAGAACGGCCTGAGCACAGTTGTGGCTGTTGCACCGCTTCTTCTCTGCTGCAATATGCTTTCTTGTTTCCATATTCATTCTTTTGGGTACAAAGATACTCAATTCGAATGAATTCTTAGGATTATTGGATAAAATCTTCACGCTCGATCAAACAAATACTTTTTTTGATTCTCACTTACTCAGTTTTTTCGTTAACTTTGCACCATAAATTAAATATGTTTATGAAGAAAGTGAAGATCACTGTCCTCAAAACGATGCTCAATGAGGACTTGGCGAAGGAATATGGCATCCCCGGTTTGAAAGCCTGTCCGATGATGAAGGTAGGTGATGTCTTCTATGCTGACTATGCAAAGCCTAAGGGTTTCTGTGATGAAGCATGGAAGGCCATCTACCAGTATGTGTTTGCCCTGGCTCATGGTGCAGACAAAGGGCTTTTCTATTATGGTGACTGGATCAAGGAACCTGGTGTGGCCATCGTCAGCTGCAACGATGGTCTCCGACCGGTCATTATGAAGCTGGAGGCAACGGATGAGGACGCAAAGATAGAATATACTCCTGTGGAAAGATGATAGAGGTTGGACTGAAACATACGAGCGAACTGACAGTTACGGAAGATTTAACTGCCATAGTGATAGGTTCCGGTGACATGCCTGTCCTTGCAACCCCCATGATGATGGCACTTATGGAGAATGCAGCCATGCTTGCCGTCAAGGATTATCTGCCTGAAGGCCAGACAACAGTAGGAGGTCATATAGAATCGTCACACCTCAAGCCCTCAAAGGCAGGTGATGTCGTAAGAGCAGAGGCCGAGGTGACTAAAGTGGATGGCAAGAAAATTGAGTTTAGGATTTCTGCCTATTGTGACAAGACGCTACTGGGTGAGGGCACACATCTGAGATTCGTTGTTAACCGGGAGAGATTTATGTCAAGACTTGGATAAAATGATACAGAATTACAAGATAGTAACGCTCTGTGGAAGCACCCGTTTTAAGGAGCAGTTCTTGGAAGTTCAGAAACGTTTGACGTTGGAAGGCTACATCGTCATCAGCGTCGGTCTGTTCGGGCATTCAGGCGACAATGATGTCTGGAAACCCGGTGTGAAGGAGATGCTCGACGATATGCATCTTCGTAAAATCGACCTTGCTGACGAAATCTTTGTCATCAACGTGGATGGCTATATTGGCGAAAGTACCAAACGTGAGATTGCCTACGCCGAGAAAACAGGCAAGACCATTAAATATCTGGAACCATGACCTTACGCGAACTCTTACTATCGGTTGATGCAGAGCAATACGCAGACTCCCAGCTATACCAGGAGCTGTTGAAGGTGAAGCCTGAGTATGGCTCAAGCAGGTCTATTGAGGTAAAATTGGCAGATGGGAATATCGTTGTGACCAATGTCCATGTGGGTTCCCATGGAGACATTGTCACCTATCGAATAGATATTGACCCGGAACTGAAGATTTCAAAGATTCAGCTACTTGATGCCATCCTAAGAGAAATGTCCACGGAGGGTTTCAATGAAACAGACCGATCGGACTTCTGGACTGAAATGACGAATTTACAGAAAGCAAAGATTATCAGATAATGGAGATAACATACAAAGACAATCACGAATTCAGGAAAGAAGAATTGGAAGACCTGTTCCTTTCCGTTGACTGGTCGTCAGGGCATTTCCCTGACAAGCTGGTAGTAGCCATGCGGAATTTCCAGACGGTATATTCTGCATGGGACGGAGATAAGCTTGTTGGAATGGTATGCGCCATGGACGATGGTATCATGACGGCCTATCTGCACTATATGTTGGTTCGCCCGAAATACCATCATCAGGGCATCGGCCATAAGTTGCTGAATCTGATGAAAGAGCACTACCAGTCGTATCTCCGCATCGGTCTGATAGCCTACAACACAGAGATGGACTTCTACGAGTCATGCGGCTTCAAGAAAGCTGAAAATGCCAGTCCTATGTTCATCACAAGCCTATGGACATGAAGCATCTGACAAGCATAAAAGACATAGAACAGACTATAGCGGACAACCGCCTTTGTCTTTTCTACATAAAGGCTCCCGATTGCGGAGTGTGCAATGTCATGCTTGGAAAAGTGGAAAGACTGGCAGACCAGTTCCCGTCTCTGACTTCATTCTATACTGATATTACAGAAGAGCCTTTGATTGCAGGCCGGTTCCTGGTTTATTCAGGGCCGACAGTATTGCTGTTGATGGAAGGCAAGGAAGTATATCGCGGTTCTCAGTTCATTGACTTGGAAGAATTAGAATTCAACATCAATCGAATTTCAGACTTATGACACTCCCCAAGTTTATCATCACATTGGAAGGTATGTTCCGCCTGGCTATGGTCAATCAGCATAAGGATTTGCTGAAGCCGGGAGATCAATGTATCGGTGGCGGATACTACCACTTTGACTTTGTCTCAAACCGTATCATCCTTGACAGGGAATCCTACGACTTCGGCCGTCCCAAGTGGTATCTGTTGGAGGTGCTGAAAGTACCGTCTGCCTATCGGGGCATGCGTATCGTCTATAAATATGATGACGGCTTTCATGATGATTTCAATGTCAGTGAGGAACTGAAGATAGAGTACTATGACTGATTTTGATGCTATCTGGCGCACGCAAGACGAGATCAGGACGGTGGTGAATGCTGTTCTGGGAGAGTGTATATGGAATCTCTCCTACGATGAAAGGCGTAGGGCTATTGTTCTTGAACTGACTCTTTCACTTGACGAGGACACTGTCAGCGACCTATGCTGTCAGTTCCCCATAACTGCCGATTACGACGGGTGTGGACCGAAAGGGACAAGATTCACTTTTTACATAGATTTTGAACAATAAACAGGACTCCATGCAGGTCCTGTTTATTTATTTACTGCTTTTTTTTATAAAATCACGAACTTTTTTCCTGCTACGAAAAAAGGCTTCATCTGCCTGTCATACCTTTGCACCCGAAAGCTGATGGAAGTATGGCTGAGAGGTTGAAAGCGGCACACTGCTAACGTGTTGAACCGTCCTGGTTCCGGAGGTTGACTGTTTGTCTCCCTCATACGCGACTCGGCATAGCTCGAACAAGTTCGGCTCTGCTCTTGCTGCTCATTCGGTTCGAATCCTCCTGCTTCCGCCAACTGGCTCGTTAGCTCAGTCGGATTAGAGCACGACGCTACGAACGTCGGGGTCGGGAGTTCGAGTCTCTCACGAGTCACAGTTATTGCCCTATGGTGTAACGGTTAGCACGGCAGATTCTGGATCTGCAAGTGGTGGTTCGAATCCATCTGGGGCAACGGCAAAAGGAGCCTTGGCAGACTTGGTGTATGCGCTGGACTGAAAATCCAGAGAACGATCCAGGCAGAACAGCCAAGAGAAGAGACTTATTCAGAGCCACAAAAGCATAACGAGCCGTCAATAGGAATACCGTCATTAGGATTGTTCGACACCACGAATCCCGTCTATGACCCAGCCGAAGAAGAGTTCAGAAGGCGAATGCAGAAGAAGAAAAAGAAGCGTGGGCCGAGACTATGAAGGAAACGACGCAAAGTGCTTCAATAACCTATAACAAAAAGTTGCGGCAATAACCAATTGGCATTTGCCGCAGCACTTTTAATGGCCTGCTTAATATATCTACAATTTCCTGTTAGCATAATGCTGTATGCACTCAGGGTCTATACGAGTGTATGACTCGTCTCCAAGCAAGGTGGAGGTAAGCAGCATGTCTGCTGTAGTACGGTTCGTGGCAAAGGCAATATTGTAAAGCGATGCTAGACGGCTCAGCGCAGACACGTCGTTCTGATGCCCCTGTACGGCAAGGTTGTCACAGAAGAATATCAGCATGTCTATCTTACCTTCCGCTAACATGGCACCAATCTGCTGGTCACCCCCCAAAGGACCACTCAACAGTCGTGTCACCTTGTCCTTGAACGGATATTCAGATTCTTCCTCTGGGCCGAATGCGAGTTCACTGATAAGCCTGCCCGTTGTACCTGTCGCATATAGATGGTGCTTTGACAGCAGGTCTGCATTGAATCTTACCCAGTCCAACAGTTCGTTTTTTCTAGAGTCATGTGCAACAAGTGCAATGTTTAGAATCTCTTTCATAGTCAATCCTTTCTTCTAAATTATATTTTTACCTACATCTAATACCATTTCGGTATGTTATCCGCTGCAAAAGTGTTGTTTTGCAGCAAGAAAGTCAAGTGAATCGCATTGATTTCAGACTTGAAACTTACTTTTTGTGGCCTTTGTCAAGTTAAAGAAGTGAAGAATGAACTGTGTAACCATACGGCCTTGGTGGCACCGTTGCTTAATGGATTTTACAGCCGCACTCTTGACGTGTTCATCTTCATCTTTCGCATGGTTTTTGATTAAGTTAAGTTCGTATTCTGGTGTGAATTCTGGGTGTCCCTGAAACGTCAGGATATCATGACCTATCCTAAATTCCTCATATTGGCAAAAATCGCTGTGGGCAATGGCAATGGCACCAGGGGGAAGAACGGTCACTTGGTCATGGTGATTATACAAAAGACGCAGACGGCCATTGGGGAAATAAAAATGCATTATTTCGTCTGAGATGACTGACTCACGAATACCTATTCCCCATCCTCCAGTATACCGTTGCACTTCTCCACCTAATGCTTGGGCGATAATCTGATGGCCAAAACAAATGCCAACCAGTTTGCTATGGAGTGAAGATGCGTCTCTTATCCACTGCTTGAGTCCCAGAATCCACGGATCATTATCATAAGCGGAACTGTTACTTCCTGTAACCAGATACAGCTCATTTTTCTCCAATTTCTTGGGTAAAACGCCCGCCATTACAGGAAATACCTCAAACTCTATGGAGTCATCAACAGAACGGAACATTTCCCTGAACATTGACGCATAGGAGGGAATCTCCGGCGGCAATAGTCCAGGGAATGTGTCACACAACAATATATTAATCTTCGGTCTTTTTGTCATTTCATTACCAGTCAGGGCAATTTTCAACTGTAGGGTGTTACCCTCACAATGAACATCAGGGTTTTCACTCATCATTATCAAATATCAAAGTGAATGTATCATAAATAGCAAAGCATTCTGTAGGACGACAGGACGATTGTGGGCGAAGAACACAGTGCCTTCGACTGTCGCTTTTACATCGTTGAGTATCTGTCCGTTATAAGGGTCGATAATGTGAGCCAGTGACTCGCCAGGGAATACGCGGCTACCTGCATTCACTAACCGATAGAAGATGCCTGCGTGACGAGCCTTTACGTGGAGGAGTTCTGCCTCGTCGATGACGGCAGATTCGTAGGCGGCACCCAAAGAGCCGTGACTAACTATGCCCGTCCGTTGCATCATGCGCAGGATGGCATCGATGGTCTCGCCACTGGTATTCAGGTCGATCTGGTTGGTCCGTCCCGCATAGACGGAGAAAGCCTTGGTTGCCCAAAGTTGTCAGTTGTAGTTGAGCAGCGTGGTGTCAAACGGGCGCGGCTTGCAGATGGTGACATATTTCATGCCGAAGAGCCTGGCAGTCTCAACATCCTCATAGCCCGTCTTCAGCATCCGCACGTGGGGGATGAAGTCGCCAGGCACATAGTAACTGGCCAGTTGCAGGCCATACTCAAAACCATTGAGGGCTGTGAAGATGGCAGCGGCAATGCGCTGGGTGGTTTCCCCCTGGTCGTAGCCGGGAAACATGCGGTTGATGTCCGTCGAGTCCATTGCCCAGAAACGGCGGCTGACATTCATTGAGAACGGATTACATGAGGGAATGACCAGCAGGCTATGGCCTTCAACAATTTCACCACGCTGTTCCATCATCGTCAGGCGGCTCACCAGTTGCGAACAGATGTACTGTTGCTGCACCTCGTCGCCACGCATGGCGCCCACAATAGCCAATGTCTTGGCTCCTTCGCCAAACCGATAGCCCTGGATACGGAAATTATCGCGGTAGGGCGAGTTCATTTCAAATATAGTTTCTACTCTCATAAGAATACTTCATTCTTTTAGTCACTTCGTTTTGTGAAAGCGCTTCGCGATTACTTTACTCTTCACTCCTGAAGATTCGTGCCATCAGCGAGCCTTCATAGACTATCGGGTAGGCACGAATGGTGAACAGATAGCCATCAGTTGGAGAAATAACGTTACTGAGCGCCTGGCCACGAAGCGGATTGACAATCTGTCCGATGGTCTGACCGCGGCTGACGTTGATACCGCATTTCAGTTCTGTCAGGAATACGCCTGACGTCTCGGCATTGAGGAATGTCACATGGTCGCCCTTGCAGACGATGGGTCTGGGCAAATCTGCACTGGCACTGCCTTTCCACATGCCCATGCGCATCATCAGATGAAGGATGCCTTCTACCAGCCGACGGCACATCTTATGATTGATGCGCTGACCGACACCCATCTCCACCACCAGGCAGGGCGTACCGGTGGAATTGAGCGAGTGGGCCAGCGTTGCCTCCAATACAGTGGCAGCATCATGAACCCAGATGAAGTCCATGCCCAGCCGTTCGGCAAATGGCATGAGCCATTCGGCATTCTGTACATTGATGCGCACCTGGGGTGTCTCCCGCAGATAGAGATTGCTGGAATGGATGTCGATGACCATATCAGCCCCCTTGATGTCCTCGATGATGGCATGAGCGGTCTGTTCTGCCATCGTGTCTTGTGGGTCACCGGGAAAGATGCGGTTCATGTCGAGGTCGAAATTGGGAATACCCCGCTGGATGGTGTCGATGCCCAGAGGATTCAATGCCGGATAAATTTCCAGCGTTCCACAGAGCAAGTCGGGATGCTCTCCTACGATGCGTGCGAGTTCGTAGCACACCATCTGCCCCTCGAGTTCGTCGCCGTGAGTACCTGTAACCACACAGAAGCGGAGACCTTCCTTACCGTTCTGTATGACATTCTTACGGATGCGGAACTGTTCATCGACAGGCAGTTCCGTGGATACTATTGTCTTAATCATATCTCATGTAATGTAACGTGAATCGTGGTTTGCTGACTGGCCTGACCTGTGTACATGCCACGGCTGACGGAGCAGTCGCGGGCATCGCGCCCGTGGGCCAGTTTGACGTAGCCGTTGCTGATGCGGCAATTGTGGGTGGGGTCGAAGCCCAGCCAGTTGTAGCCGTCGAAAATTTCAACCCAGGCATGGGTCTCCCCCTCGCCCACAAGGAATCCGTTGACGTAGCGGGCAGGAATGCCTTGCCTTCGGCAGAGGGCTATCATGAGGTGGGCAAAGTCCTGGCATACGCCTTGACGCGACTGCATCACTTCTGCCGCCGTGGTCTCTATTGTGGTGGCCTGTGGCTGATACGCAATGTTCTCATTAATCCATTGGCAGATGTCATAAGCGGCTTGGATGCTGTTTTCACTAATATCCGTAATCCCGTCTCCAATTGTAGTAAATGGTGTGGGCTGACGGTAGAGGAGCAGGTTCTCGCCGCGATACTTGACCAGATAGGTGTCGGTAGCAACGATGCCCATGCTGACATAGGCGAATACGGTGTGCGGCTCGGTGGTCCCGCCAAAGAGGATGCGGTTATAAAACGTATCGCTGCCGGCCTGCAGCCAGTAATTAGGCGACATGACCAGATGTTCCTGCTCCACCGTCTGGCAGGCATTACCGACTGGTTGGCAGCGGAGCATGACGGCATGGGCTGGAACTGGCTCGGAGAACTCGACCACCGTCTGATAGTTATACAGATAGCGTTTCACACTCTGACCAGTTGGTTGATAAATTTCAGCAATTTGTTCTTGTATTCCACATCATCGAGATTGAAACGCTCCTCGATAATGAGACTGTTGAGCTGTCCCTCGATGTGGTCGTCGACGATTGTAGAAATCTGACGGAGGTAGCGTTTCAGCGAGTCGTAGGCCAGTGTCACCCGCTCGTAGGGATAGTCGAAACGCAGTAGCATGTCGAGATTCTCCACATTGCGCCCAATCATCATGATATAGAGTGCCTTATGGTTGCGCAGACGCTGCTCGGCAGAGCCCCAGAACGCCAACGACCAGTCGATGACGGGTTGCAGGGCAGTGACGTTCATTTCGCGCCGCTCCTTGCACTCTTTCATCAGTGCCACACTCATCTCCAGATAACTGAGGGTTTCGCTCATGATGTTTTCGCGCAGGAGGATGGCATTGTCCTTGGCCTTGACCTGTGCCGCCATCACCGAAGCGATGTTGTCTTCGTCGTACATCATGCCGAAGGTGAATTCTTCACTCGACTGATAGACACCGTTGACATCGAGACGTGTCCATAGTAAGGAATAGTCTTCCAGTTCGCCGTCGATCATCTTGTCGTAACACTTACGCAGCAAATGCAGCGTGATATACACTCTCTCTTCATAGCGCCCCAGCCAGTAGAGGCTGTTCGCCTTGGTTGCCGATATCAAATTATTCTGTGTCATCCTTCCAACTTTTAACTTTTCACTTATGCTTCCATCACCCATGTATCCTTAAAACCTCCGCCCTGTGAGGAATTGACCACAAACGAGTTGGGGTTTCTCGAGAAGCGTGTCAAGCCGCTCTTCCACACCTTCACTGCCTTGCCGCTGACGACGAAGGCTCTCAAGTCGGCCTTGCGCCACACGGTCTGGTCACCCTCCAGAATCTCCAGGTCCTTGAAGTCGATGACTTCCTGTGCAATCCAGCGGCGAGGCTCGCTTCTGACCAGTTTCGTCAGGTCGGCAAGTTCCTTCTCGGCAAGGTCTTTGCCAAACACCACACCATAGCCTCCTGCCTCGCTGACATCCTTGATGACCAGCCGTCGGATATTTTCCATCACATAGTTGCGGTCTTTTTCGAAATAAGGCAGATAAGTGGGAGCGTTCTGCAGGATGGGCTGCTCGTCGAGATAGTATTCCACCATCTTCGGTACGAAATAGTAGATACCCTTGTCATCGGCCACGCCATTGCCGATGGCATTGATGAGTGCCACGTTGCCAGCCTTGTAGGCCTGCATCACATTGGGGATGCCCAGCAGTGAGGAAGCCTCAAACAGCAGCGGGTCCATATATTCATCGCTCACACGGCGATAGATGCAGCCCACGCGGGTCTTCTCCTTGTAGATACCCGCATAGTACACCTTGTTGTCCTCCACAAACAGGTCACCGGGATAGGCCAGCGTAGCCCCCGTCTTCTCGGCAAAATAACTATGCTCAAAATAGGCCGAGTTATAGCGACCTGGGGTAAGGATGACCGAGATACCCCGACCGCAGTTCATCTCTTCCATCATCGTGGCAAGCAGACGGGCATAGTCGCGGTTTTCGGCCACGGCATTTTGGGTAAAGGTCTGTGGCGACACCTTGCGTGTAATCTCGCGGGCTATCATCGGATAACTGGCACCAGAGGGGATACGCAGGTTGTCCTCCAGTACATACCACTGTCCGTCCTTGCCTTCGACGAGGTCGATGCCTGCGATGTGGGCATAGACCTCTCCTGCCGGACTGATGCCTTCACATTCAGGCATATAGCCCTTCGAGGAATACACGAACTCCTCGGGTACGATACCATCCTTGATGATGCGCTTGTCGTGATAGACATCCCATAGGAACTTGTTCAGTGCCGTCACACGTTGGCGGAGTCCTTTCTCCAGATAAGCCCAGTCATCGCTGGAAATGATTCGGGGGATGGAGTCAAAAGGGAACAATTGTTCGTTGAAAATTCCATGCTTATAGACCCCGAACCGAACTCCAAAACGTTCCATCCATTTGTTGACCGTATTACGGCTGTCAACCAATTCGTTTATCCTGATATTCATATTTGTATTGCTTAGTTTATGTACTTATTTACGTCCATTCCCGCTGACGCGCCTACCCCTTGCCTTTCGTCTCTTTCTCGCGGATATGCTCTTCATATTCCGCTATTTCCCGTTCGCCGACATGGGCCAGACCGTAGTGTTCATCGTGCTGACTGTAGTCGAGTCCAACTTTCTCACTATAGACGGATACACGCATGGGTATCAGTTTGTCTATCAGCGTATAGCCCATCCAACTCATGCCGAATGTATAGACAAAGACAATGACGATGGCCAGCAGATGGTAGAGGAAAATCACGAATCCGTCCCACGTGCCTGCAATCAGTCCTTCTTGGATGAAGATACCTGTCAGCACAGTTCCGAAGATACCGCCTGTGCCGTGTGTGGGGAAAACGTCGAGGGCATCGTCGATGCTGCTACGTGAACGCCAATAGACGGCAATATTGCAGATTAGCGTGATGACGAAGGCAATGAAGATGCTCTGCCCCACCGTGACATAGCCTGCTGACGGGGTGATGGCCACCAAACCTACCACACATCCGACAGCGGCTCCCATGGCCGAAGGCTTGCGGCCACGAAGGCAATCGAAGAATATCCAGGTCATCATGGCAGTAGCCGAGGCTGTATTGGTATTCAGGAATGCCTTCACTGCCTGTCCGTCAGCATGAAGCGACGAACCCGCATTGAAACCGAACCAGCCCAGCCACAGCAGGGCTGCTCCCAGCAGCACAAAGGGAATGTTGGCTGGTTCGCTTCTGCGGGTTTCTGCTTTACGCCTGCCCAAATAGATGGCTCCGGCAAGAGCGGCAACGCCACTGGAGGCATGCACCACGATGCCTCCGGCAAAGTCGATGACTCCCCAACGGCAAAACAGCCCCTCTGGATGCCATGTCATGTGGGCCAGCGGACAGTAGATCATGAAGAAGAAAAACATCATGAAGAACATATAGGCGGAGAAACGCACACGTTCGGCAAACGACCCCGTGATCAGCGACGGGGTGATGATGGCAAACTTCATCTGAAACAAGGCATAGAGAGCCAGTGGAATAGTGGCTCCACCTAATATATTACCCGCGGACGTAGTATAGACAGCACCTCCTACGTTGTGGAACATGGGGAACGTCAGCGGATTGCCAATAATACCTCCGATATCATCGCCAAAACAGAGTGAGAATCCGATTACCACCCACAGAACAGAAATCAGTCCCATAGCAATAAACGACTGGAGCATGGTGCTGATGACGTTCTTCGCTCCTACCATACCGCCATAGAAGAATGACAGTCCAGGTGTCATCATCAGCACAAAGATGGTGGCCGTGATAAGCCAGGCTACGTCAGCAGCAGAAATCACCGACCAGTCGCACTCAAACGCGGGCTCACCAACAAACACACCGGCAATGGCTATCAACGTCATTGCTGCCATCAAGATTATCCAACGTCTCTTTACTTTCATACAAGTGTCATTTTGTTATTTACAGAGTGCAAATATATTACAAAATGAAAGAAAAACAAAAGAAATTAAAACATTTTGCGTGTTAAAATATTGAATTGCTCACATTATGCAACATTATTATTTGAATTTTGTTACAAATTGACACAAATACGCCTTAAATACTTTCGATTTCCTATCAAATTGTAAGTTGGAGTAAATTGTTGTTAGATAAAATTAGATAAAGTTAAATCCCATGATAAAAGATTGCGAATAGTTTAGTGGTTTCAAAAATTCTTCGCACCTTTGCAACCGATAAAGGGTCATAGAAACGGCTGGTGGCTCTGAGTCGGAGTTCTTTGAAAGCAATTTGATGCAGAACGTGGAATTGAGAACCGTCTCTTATCCGTAACCCTGATTTTCCTCAATCCCCTGAACTGCCTTTAAATAAAGAAAGATTGCTTTTTCTGCCAAAATTACGAAATAAGAACGAAATCTTTTTGCGTAGCCGGGAAAAAGTTTCTTTTTTAACAAAATAATTCTGTGAATCAGTCACTTTTGCCTTTAAAATCTTGTTTGTGGACTTTCATAAACCGTTTTTGATTGCTTTCCCTTTGGTTCTTCTTTATGGCATATCGTTCATCTGTTTGCCTTACTGCCAGGCAACTCTGTCGTGCTCCTTTCTGTAATCCATCCTTCTGCTATCAGCCTCTCACGTTTGGCGCTTTCTGATGTTACTGTCTGGAATCTGCATATCGTTCTTGCTGCCTTGACATTCATGGACTCACGGTGTGCTCCCTTTCACTTTCCTTACGCTGAACGGCTTACCTTGGGAATCGGTAATCTCTTGCTGAAACTTCATGGATGGCATCCTTTACTGGCTATCCTTACGCGATTGTTCTTTCCGACCTTCTTCATGCCTGCCTTTTCCTGTCGAAGCGAGCCACACTTACTTTTTCCGTCGCGAAGTTAGTGCAAGCCGCATCCTGCAAGTACCAGATGCCTTATTCCTCGGATTTTTTCAAAAACTTTTTGCTGACGGCCTTGCTGCCGGTAAAAACTTTTCCTTGCCCCACGGGTGAAATAATCCGGTAATTCCTTGCATCGCATGCTTTCCTTGCCAACTCTTATTGCAACGTAAAAAATAAATGTTTCACTTCTAAAAATTCAGAACAATGAAAAAGATCGAGAACAATTTCGCAGTGACAGGATTCGTAGGTAAGGACGCTGAAATCCGTCAGTTTTCAACAGCAAGCGTGGCCCGCTTCTCCCTCGCGGTAGGCCGTAATGAGAAGAACGGTGAGGAGACCACCCGCACGTCGGCCTTCATGAACATCGAGGCATGGCGCAAGAACGAGAACCGTGACTCCTTCGACTGCCTCACGAAAGGTGCCATGATCACGGTAGAGGGCTTTTTCAAGCCGGAGGAATGGACCGACCAGGACGGCGTGAAGCACAACCGCGTGGTGCTCGTAGCCAGCAGGTTCTACATGACTCCTGACAAGGAGAATCCGAAGGAGAAGGCTCAATAGGCCTTCTTCTTCCAGCAACCGCTGGGAACTTTAAGGGAAATAAAAACAACCATTCAACTTTCAATTACAGGTAACGGAGAGTGTAACCGGCTTTCCACAAATCATTTCAACTATGCTTTATACACACACTATCGGACGCATCGGCAAGGATTGCAAGGTGATTACCGGAGTACACGGGACTTTCATGGCGGTGGACATCGCCGTAGACGACTACTCCAGGGGACAGAACGTAACGACATGGGTAAGGGTACGCAGCAGCCGCGAGAACCACATCCGCCTCGCTGACTATCTCACCAAGGGAAGGCTGATTCTCGTGGAAGGAACGATCTCCACGTCTCAGTGGACGGACAGGCAGGGCGAGAGCCATGTGCAGGTGAGCATCAACGCTGACAGCATCGCTTTCGTGAACGCAGGACGCAAGGAGGAGCAGTCTGCCAACCCAAAGCAGGCTTCCAAGAAAGGGGCAAAGGCGAAGAAGAACACACCCGAACCGCCGAAGGACGCACCTGAGGCCAAGGCTGATGACCTGCCGTTCTGATGATAGTCTGACCTTTAACCCTATAGGACTATGACTGTCAACGTTCGCATCGCCATCGCATCCCATCTTTCGGATGCACAGGAATATCTGGAGCTTGGCTTTCGTAAGAATGCCAGCTCCGAGATAAACCTCGCCAAAGCCATCCTGTTCAAGTACGTCAGCACTGACATGGAGGTTGAGGAGAGGGAGCTGAATGAGTTAGCACATGAAGTTTTCAATCGTCAAAGACAAATATCGACATGAGATACGCAAGATTACTGGAACCGTACAAGGGGTACTGGGATATTCAGGTGGACGAGGATAGCGCCACGGGTGGCTATCATGGCTATGAATATAACTGTACCGTCATCGGAAGCGGAAAGGAGATTACCTGCTGCAGGGATGAGTTTGAGTTTATTGACTAAGTACAAAGGTAACGGGCAGTCTAACCAGCTGCCCACAAATTTTTTTAACATGAAAGAAATGACTGACTTTTGGAGGATGCCAGGAAAAACGGGAAAAGTCCAGACTGGGACATACTTCATATATTATGCCTGTCGCACTATGTAACTGGGAAACATGGTATTCCTGATGTGACTGATATTTGTTTAGCCCACTATTTGCCCACTAAATCTGTATAATAGTGTTGATAATAGTTTCCGGAAAACTTAGTATGTGGATGCACTTGCAGCCGTAAATCGCCACTTTCCATCTTCTTTGACGAGGTCGAAATAGAGTTGCAAACGCCACGTATGGCGTCCTCCCCCAAAGACAGCAGCATTGACCCGGCTACGACCTGTGAGGGTGGCATGATTGCCATAAATCTTGATGTCCATCTGCTCATGTTCGGCTGAATAGTAGTTCAGTGTGCCATTTGCAATAGCCCTGATGTACTCTTGCTTTGACTGGTGCATCCCCGTCATGTGGGTCAACACGAAGTCATCGGCATGGACACGGTTCAGTGTCGCCGTGTCTTTTGCCACCATCGCCGCATACATCTCACGGTAGAGGGCTTCTATCTGTACTTTGTCGGTCATCTTCTTACTTGATAAAGTTTGTTGCGATACGTCTGGATTCCTGCTCTGGCAAGCCGCCACACTCACGCTCAGCATGGATGGCACGGATAAGAAAAGCCATGTTGCGCCCCAGCACACGCATTGTCTGTAGTCCTTCTTCATCTTTCATTACTTCTTCGGGTGAATTGCCATGCACGGCATTCCAATAGCGACTTGCGGCTACAGGCATCTCACCATGCAGGAAATATTTGTTCAGCGTGTCGAGAGTTGCCGTTGTACCCATCCTACGGGCTGAAACGACAGCGGCACCAACCTTGAAGCGCTTCGAGAAAGAGGCTGAGAAAAACAGCCGGTTGAGAAACGAGACGAGCGTCCCGTTAGGCCCGGCATAATAGACAGGAGAACCAATAACCAGTCCGTCGGCCTCTTCAAACTTCTTTGCCACCTCATTCACCATGTCTTTATCAAAGATACAGTGTCCTAACTCACGACATTTATAGCAGCCGATACAGCCTCGGATGTCCTTATGGCCTACGTGGATAATCTCCGTCTCTACGCCGTTCTTCTGCAATTCGTCAGCCACCATGCTCAAAGCCGTAAAGGTACAGCCTTGAGCGTGCGGGCTTCCGTTAATCAACAATACGTTCATAGTTTTTTTCTCAGGACAGCCTTATTTTAGGATGTTATACATCTCTTCTGTCACTGGTTCCAGCCACTCATTGCTCTGCTCTGCGCCTGTGGCTACGTGGGTAGTCAGATGCTGGAACCATGAGTCGCGCTGCGCACCGTGCCAGTGCTTCACTTCGGCTGGAATGTCGATAATCATGCCGGGCGTGAGGGCGATGGCAGGCTTGCCCCATTTCTGATACCAGCCACGACCCGAGACACAAATCAGAATCTGATGGGCACCATGATGTATGTGCCAGTTGTTGCGGCATCCAGGCTCGAAGGTCACATTGGCGTAGTGGGCGACAGTATTCTCTCCTTCAGCGAGATTGGCAGGCTGAACAGGAGCCAGATGGCTATTGCCTATGAAATATTGTGCGTATGCATCGTTGGGATTTCCCTTGGGCCATGCCCCGGCAGTAGCATCGGCAGCACAATCCACCTGACTGAAGCCATTCTGACTGAGCCACTGGCAGAGTTCATCCACCTGTTCCTTTGTGTTGCCCATGTTTACGGCTCCAGCCTTGTGGGCTGCCAGCTGCGGCTCTACGCCCTTCAGACTGCTGAGGGCAGCAACCGTCACCAGTTCGCGGTCGGCAGCCGATAATTGGTCGCCGGCAAAGATGTCGCCAAAGAGGTGAGACTTCAGATAATAGTCATCCTGCGGACAGAAGTCATAATCGAATGGCTTTCCCGTGAGCCGTGTCTGCACCTCCGTGCCTTGTTTCAGAGCTTGTTCAGCATTGCCCCATACGGCAGGGCGCGTCCAAGGCTTTCCTTCGTAATCGTTGATGCCACTGGCCTTGCGGTCATTGAGCACCTTCTGCAATGTGCCCAGTGCATTGAGCGAACGGGGGAAGCCCGTGTAGGCATAGAGCTGTGAGAAAGCCTCTTTGAGTTCATTCACGGTGACACCACCATCCAAAGCCTTGCGGATGGCGGGGTCAAGACGCTCCAAGTCGCCCTGCGCCTCCAACGAAGCACAGGCGCAGAGCAGCAGCTGACGCTCAGTAAGCGTCTGTCCAGTTATTGTTGCCATAGATACTATAGAAATCAATAGAATAATAATTCTTTTCATCTCAAAAAGTTGTTTTCCGGGCTCTACTTCCATCCCATGAACATCTTCGTAGTCTCTCCGTCGTGATGGTCGAAGAAGAGGCTCTTGCCTGTGTCGAGGGTCTGAATCCGTGCCATATCATCGGCACTCAGTTCGAAGTCGAGGATGTCGAGGTTCTGCGCCATGCGCTCCTTGTGGGTTGACTTCGGAATGATGATGACACCGCGCTGCAAAAGCCAGCGCAGGGCTACCTGCGGAATGGTCTTGCCATATTTCTCGCCAATCTCGCCTAATAATGCGTTCTGGAAGAAGCCGTTGCGACCCTCGGCCAGCGGCCCCCACGACATGATGCGGCAATCGAGTTCGTCCATGTACTTCTTGGCCTCCACCTGCTGGTCGAACACGTGCGTCTCCACCTGGTTCACCATCGGCTTCACCTCCACGTTCGACGCCAGGTCGATGAGGTGGTCGGGGTAGAAATTGCTGACACCGATGGCCCTCAACTTCCCCTCCCTGTACGCCTCCGTCAGGGCGCGGTAGGCACCGTAGCGGTCGCAGAACGGCTGGTGCAGCAGCATCAGGTCGATGTACTCTGTCTGGAGTTTCTTCAAACTCTCGTCAATCGAAGCCTTTGCCCGTTCGTAGCCGTAGTTCGAAATCCATACTTTCGTCACGAGGAAGATGTCCTCGCGCCGGATGCCGCTCTTCTTCCAGGCACGCCCCACGCCCTCCTCATTGCCGTAAGCCTGTGCCGTGTCTATCATCCGATAGCCCACCTCTAAGGCATCGCTCACGCATCGTTCACACTCATCAGGCGAAACCTGATACACTCCGTAACCAATCTGCGGCATCTCCACGCCGTTCCATAATTTGATAGTCTTCATATTCTAAATATATTATGTCATTTGTCGATACTTATCAATTCATATTTTTTTGAGCCTAATCCAATCTGCTCTGCATAGTCCACGGTGTGCGTTCCGTGTAGTTTCTGGATGCGCTCTGTCAGCGGTTTAGCAGTGTCGCCAGCTTGGTTGGTGTGGTTGAACACCAAGTCGAGACAAGCCTGATCGAGTGCGACGGGGTCGGTGCTGGCCAATATGCCCATGTCCTTTAGTTCTGGTGCTGCGGGATGTGAATCGCAGTCGCAGTCAATCGACATGTTGTTCATCACATTAATATAAATGATACGCTGACCACCTGCGAAATACTCATGCACGCCTTGTGCTGCAGCAGCCATAGACTCAAGGAAGAAATCCTGCTCAGGCAGGTTTTGGAACAACTGGTCGGGTTCCGTCACCTTTCCTGCCGTATGAATATAGGTTTTTCCCGCAGACGAAGCAACACCGATAGAAGCGTTTTTCAACACGCCTCCGAAGCCTCCCATAGCATGACCTTTGAAGTGGGCAAGATTGATCATAAAGTCGTAGTTGGGAAGATGAGACCCAACAATATCATACTTGATGTGCTTCTTGTCCTTTACAGGGATGCGGATGGTGCCGAACTCATCCATCAGGTCAACGGCAAAAATGCTGTCGAAGCCATGTTCATGGATAGTTTGCCAATGAGCCTCCACCGTGTTGCGCTTACCTGGATAGGCTGTATTGCATTCTACGATAGTACCATTTACTTCTTCCACCAGTTGACGGATGAGTGTAGGCTTCAGATAATTGTTGCCTCCTGCCTCGCCTGTAGAGATCTTAACGGCAACACGACCATTCGCTTCACGGCCAAGTGCCTTGTAGATTTTCACTAATGACTCCGGTGTAATCTCCTTCGTCATATATACCTTGCTTTGTCCAAAGGACGCTGCCGTAATCATCATTCCCAGAACGGCAACCATGGTTCTTAATTGTTTCATTGTATATTATTCTTGCTTGTTACTTCGTGATTTTCGACCCTCCGAACACTTCTGACATGGGGATGTGCTGAAGGGTATTGTCTATTTCCTTGAACTCTTCTTCTGTCAGCATTACCTCTGATGCATCGGCATTCTCGCGCAGACGACTCTCCTTGCGGGTGCCTGGGATGGGCACGATGTAGGGACGCTTGCGGAGCATCCATGCCAACGAGACTTGTGCAGGCGTAGCGTCCTTCTCCTCGGCAAAGCGACGGATGAGTGCCAGCAGCTCGGCATTGGCATCATAGTCGCGGAATTGTGGCATCGAGGCACGGTAGTCTGTTCGAGCATCAAACTTCGTACCCTTTGCCACTGTGTCTGTCAGGAAACCGTTAGCCAAGGGAGAGAACGCCACAAAACCGATACCCAGTTCTTCGAGTACAGGAAAAAGCCTCTCATGCCATCGCGCCATCATGGAATAACGGTTCTCGATGACGGTCAGTGGACATACGTTATGGGCACGACGGATGCTGTCCTCGCTGGCTTCTGAAAGTCCCCAATGCAGGACTTTTCCTTCACGCATAAGGTCGGCAACGGTTCCTGCCACATCTTCGATAGGAACATCCGGGTCGAGCCGATGCTGATAGTAGAGGTCGATGCGGTCGGTTTTCAGTCTCTTCAATGAACCTTCCACGCTCTTTCTGATAGTCTCAGGACGGGAATCGGGAATGAGTGGATAAGGTACAGGCTTCGATGTGTCGAACCTTAGGCCGAACTTTGTTGCCAGCATTATCTGGTTGCGGTAAGGTCGCAGAGCCTCGCCCAGCAACCGCTCGTTGTGGTGCGGGTCGTCACTGGTGCCATACACCTCTGCTGTGTCGAAGAACGTGTAGCCCATTGCCACGGCTCTCGACAAGAGTTCCGTCATTTCCTTTGTGTCAGCCGCTGGCCCATAGGCATGGCTCATGCCCATGCACCCCAGACCAATGGCCGACACTTCGAGATTGCCTAATTTGCGCTGTTTCATCTGCTAATGTATTTCTGTCCGTTTCTAATCTGAATGCCTCGCTGATTACTGGAACGTATGCCGTTGAGCGAATATGATACGCCATTATCAGCTGCACTCGTCCGAACATTGCGGATGCCTGTCGATTGTTTGTCAACGCCCAACTTTTTCAGCCAGTCACCGACGGTCTGCTTTGAAGATTCGTTGCGGATGCTGCTGCCGCTGATGCCGAGTGATTCCAGAACGGTGGCATTGGGGTAATACTCCTTAATGAGTGTTGCATAACTGCCCACGCCACTGCCCCCATGTGTACCGAAGGGGATGATGGTCTTGCCATCCAGTTCTGGATGCTTCTCAAAGAACGTACGGAAGAGCATCGGTGGTCGTCCCCACCAAATCGGGCCTCCTATGAAGATGGTCTCATAGTCAGCGATGTTGGTGATGTCATCCTTGTATGCAGGTCGGCGGTTCTCATTGATTTCCTCCGTGACGTATGCTGTACATTCATCATAGACAGCAGGATATGCCACCACGGGTACGATTTCGAACACATCCACATCGGCTAACTCTTTAATATAGTCAACCATAATGGCCGTGTTGCCACGCTCCACATAGCCCACCTGCCAGTTCTCGTCTGCACGAGAGAAATAGATGACGAGCATCTTCCCTTTGGCTGTGCCCTCGTCGCCGCCCGTTTGTTCTGTAGCACCAGTTGTGCCGTCCACATCAGGTTCGTTGCTCCCACAGGCCATTGCCACGATAAATGTACAGAAAGTAAGTGTTATTGTCAGCAGTTTCTTCATACTATTTCTAATGAGTTGCTTTTAGATATTGCAAGTCGCCGTACCAATAGGAGGCTGTGCAACCACCGTCAATCAGGAAGTCGGCACCGCTGATAAAACGCCCGCGAGAAGACATCAGGAACTCAGCCATATCGCCTACCTCGTCAGGCGTTCCGGCACGACGGGCGGGCATGCCCTCTATCATCTTCAGATAGCCGTCCTTCCGGGGCCCGTGCAGTTCGTCGTTGGCTAAGGGCGTAATGATGATGCCTGGGGAAATAGAGTTAATGGTAGCACCACGTCGTCCCCATTGGGTAGCCTCATACATCACGCGAAGCACATTGCAGCGTTTGGAGTACTGATAGGCCTTCAGCGTATCGTTGATTTCCTTCAGGAACGGCAGTTCCAGCAGTTCATCTACAGGAGTCGCTGCCAGGGCCTCGTTCTGCTCCTGTGGCAGTGCCGACAGACGATGGCCGCTTTGCGATGAGATAATCACACCTGAACCTCCCTCTGCAATCACCTTGCCGAATTCTTCCAGTAGTACACTCGTTCCGTAGAGGTCAACACGGAGGATTTCTGCTACTGGAGCCTGAGAGGGTGAAACACCTGCGGCATTCACTACATTCGTTACCTCTCCTTTGCTGGTAGCAAATTCCACCAACTTCAGGATGTCTTCTTTTGAGCCGAGGTCGCATTTGATAGTCGAGCATTCGAAGCCAGCGTTCTCCAATGTCTTGGCGGCTTGTTCCGCATGTTCCAAACTATAGTCTGCCAGTACGACGTGCTTCCCAGCAGACACCCGACGGATAATAGCCAGCCCGATACTTCCAGCACCTACTAAAACAGATACTTGTTTCTTCATATTACTTTCCTTGATAGCCTAACTTCTTCAACCACTTTTCTACTCGCTCCTTACCCGTGCGCACATCGTGGCCATAGATGCTGAAGCCTTGTTCAACGGTGGCCTTCGGATAGGCTTTCTTCACGTCCTTCACGCAACTGCCAAGGCCGGAGCCTTCATGGGTGGTAAAGGGAATGATGGTCTTGCCGTTCAAGTCGTACTTCTTGAAAAACGTGAACATCACTTGAGGATAGGTGCCCCACCAGACGGGACCGCCGATGAAGATGACGTCGTACTTCGAGACATCTACCGAGCCTTCAAACGGAGGCAGTTCGCCGTTCTGCTGCTCCTCCTTGGCGAGGTCGCATAGGGGCTTGTAGGCCATACCGTCGTACTTGTGGGTCACAATCTCAAACTGGTCGGCACCTGTGAACTCCGAGATGTAGTCAGCCACTATCTTCGTGTTGCCCACCTTGATGTTGCCCACTGAGTAGTTGTCTCCAGCGTGGGAGAAGAACACTACCAACGCTTTCTTGTCCGTTTTTACTTGCTGAGCAGGCTGCTCGCTATTCGTCTCTGTTGTCTCTGGTGCAGCTTTCTTTCCGCTACATGCCGTTGCCGTCAGCAGTGCGACAATAGCCATCATATATTTGAATATCTTCATTGTCTCTGTCTTTAATTGGTTTTACAAACACATTCTGTAAATCTTCTCAACATCGGCAGGAGTAAGGTCGGTGAAGCCGTGGAGAACTCCGTCGGGACCACAGGCTTTCTTAGCCATCAGTGCGAAGTTCTTATCGTCGATGCCGAGATCTGAGAGACGGCTCTTCAGCCCAAGGGTCTCAAAGAAGAATGTTTCGAGGGCCTTGATAGCGGCTTTGGCACCCTCCATCATGGTCAACGACATGTCAACGTCCATCACATTCATGCCGAAGCGGCAGATGAAGGGAGCGGTTTCCTCGTTGAGGATGTACGAGAGCCAGCGCGGGGTAAGGATGGCCAGACCATGACCGTGCGTGATGTCGTAGAAAGCCGAAAGCTCATGTTCCATAGAATGGCAGACGGTGGCCTGAAAGAATCCGTCGTAGAGGAAGTTGTTTAGTGCCCACGACGATGCCCACATCAGATTGGCACGAGCCTCGTAGTCATCAGGCTTATTCACGGCCACAGGCGCATATTTCACAACGGTCTTCAGCACCTCTTCCTGAATGCGCAGCAGCATGTCCATCGACTGATTCTTGCTGAAATAGGCCACGTCGAAGATGTGCGACATGATGTCCGCACTACCGCTTGCCGTCTGGTAGTGACCGACAGTAAAAGTGTTCGTCGGGTCGAGGAACGACACGTCGGGGTTGTTGTCGGGTGCGAAGTAGCCATATTTCTCGTTTGTCTCCACATTGCTGATGACACAGCCGCCGTCCATCTCTGAACCTGTAGCCGAAAGCGTCAATACCGTAATGATGGGGAGCGTCTCGGTGACTGCGGCTTTCTGCGTCACCAAATCCCAAACATCATCGCCCTCGTATTTGGCGGCTGCAGCAATGCCCTTCGTAGCATCAATCGTGGAGCCGCCTCCAACAGCCAGCAGTACGTCAATGCCTTCCTTCTTGCAGATGGCGGCACCTTTGTTTACCGTCGTATGGTGCGGGTTTGGCTCTACGCCAGACAGTTCAAACACCTCCATGCCTGCCTTCTGGAGTTCAGCCATCACCTTATCATAAAGACCAGTTCGCTTGATGCTGCCACCTCCATAGACCATCAGTACGCGCTTACCGAATCGTGCCACTTCCTCATGCAGGTGGCACATCTGCTCCTTGCCAAAATATATCTTGGTCTTGTTTTCAAATACAAAGTCTCTCATATTTCTTGTTCCTTACCTTATATTATATGCCTTACTTATTTTGCCAATGCTGCAATCTCACGAGCCTCACGGTCGGCATTTGCTGCCTCTGCACCGTGAATGGGTGTGCCGTCCTCTACGTTTGCCCCAGGGCAGAGTTTCTTGATAAAACGGACACTGCTGCCCATGCCCGAGCCTTCGTTGGTACAGAAGGGAATGATGGTCTTGCCCGTGAAGTCATACGATTCAAGGAACGTGTAGCACACCATCGGCATCGTGCCCCACCAGTTGGGATAGCCCAGGATGATGGTGTCGTACTCATCTATCGACTCCAGCGGATTCTTCACCTCTGGACGAGCCTGGTCGTGCAGCTCCTGCTTGGCCTCCTCGATGCAGGTCATGTAGGATTTGGAGTATTCGTAGGTCGTGTCAATCTGGAACATGTCAGCATCTGGCAGCAATGCCTTAATCTTCTGGGCCACCACCTCGGTATTTCCCAGTTTCAGGTTCTTGATACTGCCGTTCACATAGTTCTCTCCGCGACGAGAGTAGTACGCAATCAATACTTTCTTTGCCATAATTACATGTATTTAAGTTTTATGGTGCAAAGGTACGACAATCCCCCGAAACTGCATTAACACAATTTTCGGGGGATTTTACCATATTTGGAGAAACGTCGTTATTCAATGCCAATCTCAACCTTAACAGAGCTGTCCGACTTCTTCAGCAATGAGACCATCTCCCTGTCAAATTCACCTAACTTGACAAGCTGATAGGGTGCTACATCTGCATCGGCAAACAATAACGACAGGCAGTTCCATCCTCCAAAGTACATTAGTTCCCCGGCATGTGCCTTTGTTGTCTTTGTGCTATTACTCTCATCGACCTTTCTTGGCAGGCGACTGTAGTATTCATGATTGCCGCTACGACTGAACTCCAGACTCAACGGACACATAGCTGCTATCTGTGCAACAAGCGGATCTTCATTTGTGTTGACATGGAACACATGACCGTCTATCGTCAATTTCATCGTCATTCCCTTTTTATGCACCTGTGCCGATGCCACTGCAAAACACAGAAACATCAGCACAAGGTGAATCATTCTTTTCATCAGGGCTTATCCCAGCACCTGATTCGTTGACCATTCAAAATGCTGCTCACGCTCGGCTATCCACCAGCGGCCATCAATCTTCACGTACTTGTCGTAGTAACGTACGGCGTGGGTAGTCAGCACGTCCTTACCATCCTGTTCTGTAACCAATGTTGCCAGGGCATAGCAAGTTCCAGTGGCGTGAGTCTCGTCCACGAAGTCCACGTTCTGCTGTCCGTTCATGTGGAACGACACCTTGGCGGCACCGAATGCCTTGTACTGGCGAATCATGTCCTGCACCTCACGGGCCTGCATACCCAGCTTGTCACCGAAATATACGTCGAGTTTGATGTCCGGGCGGAAAATCTCCACGTAGCAGTCCTGGTTGTTTTTGTCACTCTCGGTTGCGTAGAAGTCTACTAATGCCTTCAACTCTGCGCGGTCTTGCATTCTGAATTCCATTATTCTTATTGTTTATTTGAGTTTCACGGTGCAAAGGTACGACAATCCCCCGAAACTGCATTAACACAATTTTCGGGGGATTTTACCAAATTCTGACTTTCGTACTTTTCAGCTTCGTTATAGGGGTAATTACTCCCTGAAATCCGAAGGTTTGGCACCTAAATTTGTCAGAACATAACGGCTGAAGTGCGATAGCGAAGAGAAGCCGAACATATCGCTGATCTCAGTAAACGAGAGCGAGCGGTCTCGCAACAATCGGCTGATGTCAAGTGACGTGTAACGGGTAATCCAGAAGGCCGCTGGCAGACCGCTTACCTTCTTGCAGACCTCGCTCAGATATTTCGATGTGACGCAGAGTTTGTCGGCATAATAGCCAATGTCACGGTTCTGACGGAAGTCGCCACGTTCCAGCATCGCCATGAACTCTTCCATCAGTTGATGTTGCTGGCTGCTGATTTTGTCTGCTGGATATAACTGGGCATGAAAGTCGAAAAAATCTATAATCATGCACTCCACGGCGTTCATCAGTGCATCATGTCGGAAACGATGATCGGTCTGCTTCAGCCGTCGTTTCACGGCTTCAAAATTCAGACGGCATATCTCCTGCTGCTCAGGCTTCAGCTTCATGATGGGATTCTGAAACAAAAAGAGTTGGCCGCGCATTCCGTAGTTGCTCTGCGGTGTGGACATCTCAATGAACTTCTGTGTTACATAAATGACATCCACACGGAAATCCTCACTCTCTTTCAGATTCATCACCAAATCCCCTCGACGGGCTATGATCAGGCAGTCGCCAGCCTCGAAACGGAACGATTGTCCGTTGCGCTCAAACGTGCAATACCCGTCATAGCAATAGGCATGGCAAAGGTAGTCGGCGAATTGTGTCTCACCGATTCTCTTCAATGTGTTGTCTATGATTATATTCTGAATCGTTTCCATTGATTACTTTTTGTTATTTCTCAAAATGCATACAAATACCAAGATAAAACGTATAAACCAATTTTAAAATGCCTTATGAAGAATTCGGGGCTTTGTCACTAAGGATATCAGGATAGCGGTCCGTCTTTATGACCTGAAAAGGTATTTCCACAGTTCCAAGGTCTCGTCATGTTCCCTTATCCTCTGGAGGATTTCCTTCAGGTAAGCTTGCATAGCCTTTTCCGTGGAATGGTTGACCTCGGCAAGTTCCTCTATGGTTCTCTGCTGGCAGCCGATACCGAAATACTCCCTGAGTATCAGGTTCTCGTCCGCTGTCAAGATGCCGTTAAGCAGGGCATTGATCTTCTCGGAGACCTCAAAACGGGGCGCACCGTGGAGGGAATGATGGTCATAGCCGTCATCCTCGATGCCATTCTGCGTTCCGAAGTTCTCCCACTTGTCCTGGTTCTGCATGTAGGAGTTCTCCTCGTCGAAGAGTTCCCTATCGATGTTCATTTACATGCCTTTTCAGAGTTGAACAGTGTATTGTTCCTTGATGTCGTTATTCTCAATCTGGAAGGATACATCGGTTGTCGTTTCCTTCTTAGTGCTCTTGTTCTCAGGCTTTTCCATGTAAGCCCATGCATATTTTTGTTTCATGTTTGCCATTCTTAAATAATGATATGTGCAAAGGTACGACAAATGTTTCTCAAAACACAAAAAAAATAGATGTTATACGAAATAAAAATTGTCATCGTTATTGCTCTGAGGGTGTTGAGGTTTTGCAGTCTATTCACTTTGGTGACCAAACAAGCCATCGAACTTCTTCATTGACTTAGCCTTGATCTCATCGACCACATCAATGTATGGCTTCATGGCCTTGTAGCCGCTGTGCCCGGTCCATTTCATGACAATTTCGGGTGGTATGCCCATTGACAAAGCGTGACAGATGAATGTTCTGCGTCCTGTATGGGTACCTATAAGTTCCCACTTTGGGTGTTATGAGATGAAAAAATAGGCAAAATACATCTTGACTAGAAAAAAGAATTAAAGTAGTTAAAAGTCACTAGAAAAACGACATCAGCTATTGTAAAAGTCACTAGAAAAATGTATCTTTGCACGCAAATTCATACATTATGGCATTAAGAAGAAGAATAACAGAGACATTGCAGGAGTGGAAAGAACGGCCGAACCATCTGCCACTCGTTATAATGGGTATCCGCCAATGCGGTAAGACCTTTATTGCACGTCAGTTTGCTGAGGAGAATTACAAACATGTGGTTTATATCAACTTCTTCAAGCAAGAGGAACGAAAGACTGCCTTTTACGGTTCTAAGGATGCTGACACTATCATCCTCAACCTGTCGGCTCAGATGCGCAATGCCAAGTTCGTTCCTGGCGAGACTTGCATTATTCTAGACGAGATTCAGGACTGTCCCGAAGCCCGCACAAGCCTGAAATTCTTCAAGGAGGACGGTCGCTATGACATTATTGCCACTGGTTCGCTGCTTGGTGTACAGGGCTATGGTCAAGACGAGAAGAAAAAGCGCACGAGGAGTGTTGCCAAGCAGAATAAAGGCTCCAATTCAGTTCCTGTAGGCTACGAGCAGATTGTAGAGATGTACCCGCTCGACTTTGAGGAGTTCCTTTGGGCAAACAACATGAGCGAGGAAATCATCGATGTGCTGAAGCGTTGTCTGGCAGAGGAGAAACCCGTACCAGAGGGTATCCACGTGGCCATGAAAACACTGCTATACCGTTATGTTGCCGTTGGCGGACTTCCTGCTGCCGTCAATGCCTTGATAGAGACGGGGAATATGAACGAGGTGAATGAAGTTTGGAAATCCATCCTCAAAGAGTATCGTTCAGATATGGTGAAGTATGCCGAGGATAAGGATAAACCCCACATCCGTGCCTGCTTTAATGCCATCCCCAAGCAACTGGCCAAGGAGAACAAGAAATACCAGTACTCCAAGGTGGAGAGTGGCGGTCGTGGCGTGTTCTACAAAGACTCGCTACAATGGCTGGAAGATGCCGACATCATCCGCCGCTGCTACAACTCCAACATTACAGGCCTGCCGTTGGAAGGCAATGCTATTGATAATATTTTCAAGGTGTATACTGCTGACATTGGTATGCTCGTTGCGATGTTGGGAAGTGCTACAAGAGCCGACATCCTGCAAGGTAATCTGGGTGGTTTCAAAGGAGCCATCTATGAGAATCTGATGGCCGATACGCTCATCAAGAAAGGGCAGAGCCTTTACTACCTTCAGAAAGACTCCGGCATGGAGCTGGATTTCCTGATACGCTACAAAGGCGAATGCGTTCCTGTAGAGGTGAAAGCCAAAAGTGCACAGGCCAAGAGCATCTCCACGGTCAGAAAACATCCTGAGAAATATGGGGTTAGGCATTTCATCAAGTTTGGCGACTACAACATAGGCCGCGACGACGACCTCCTGACCCTCCCCACCTATATGCAGTTTCTGCTCGACCTTGAGCCAGAAGTCGTGATCTTGGAGCAAATAGATACTGACGAGCTTACACGTTTGGCAAAAGAGATTCTGGGTAAGTAGTCAGATGATCTGTAGATGGGTATTGGCAATTCGGAGACTGTCATTTGTGTTTATATTATTATTCGTTATATAAATCGGGCTGTTAAATCTCCTTACCATTCACATATAGTCGGTGACCGTTGGTCTTGACGCGCGAGGCATCGCCTTTCAGAGACGTGATATGAGTGTCGGCGGTGAGTGTCCAGGTACAGCCGTCGCCCAGCGTAACATCCACCTTGCCCGTCTCAGTCGATACCGTGTTGCCAGTGGCATTGGTGATGTTGCCGTTGATGCAGCCGACGAAAGTGGAACCGTCAGTGAGCGTCAGCGTCAGTTCAGAGTCGCTGCCCACAAGGATGGTACCTTCTAATTGCTGGCCAGCGGCATTGAACGTGGCCTTGTTGACTGCTCCTTGCCACCCGTCGGCGCATACAGAAAGAAGCACGTTGGCTGGGTCATCGTTCACCAACTTAACGCCGCTGAGAGTGATGATGGCGTTTGTGTTGGTGACGTGGAAGAGATGGCCCAGACGGCTCTTCAGCGAACCGCCGTTCATGGTGAAATGCGAGTTGCCGCTGTCGGCATCACCCGAGAATGACTGGTAAATCATAATGGCATCCTGGAACTGAGCGTGCCCGTTGCGCTGTGTGTTACTGACGGTCAACTGGCAGTTGTTCAGCGTAATGCTGTTCTTACCTTCGATGACGGCACCCTCCGACATGTTCGACGTGAGCACAGCATTACTCACGGTGACATCGGCCGTAGAGTAGATGACGGGCGAGCCCTGGCCGTTGCTGGTGTAACTGCCACCTTCAACGATCACTATACCGCCACCTCGGTCGGTGCGTATTGGAGCCGACGAGCGTCCACTGGTGTTCACGGTCAGGTTCTTGGCCTTCGTCACACCGCCACCTGTGGTCATGATACCTCCAGAACCGTCGCCAGTCGTGGTGATTTCCGTGTCCTCAATAATGACAGTGGTTCCGTCGCCCTCGGCACCATTTCTGCCACCGTTACCGCCGTAGGAGAATACGCCGTTGGCTCCCGTGCCGCCAGTAACGATTGTGCCGCCCTTGATGGTCGTGGTGCTACCGTCCTTTACAAGCAGTGCCGCGTTCACACCGTAGAAACTGCAGTTGTCGCCACCGTCAGAATTACCTGTCTTGCTGATGGTGGGCTGGGCAATGGAAACTGCCTCCTTGGTGGAAATCAGCAGCGCACTCTCGTCAGCCTTATTGCTTTCGTAGGTTTTGCCTGTCTCAGTCGTAGCAGCTGTCAAGGTCGTTACACCTACATATTTTAAATTCTTTTGCTGGGAGCCGGGACCACCCGTGCCACCAAAGCCGCGGGGAGACATACCCATCTCGCCGTTACCAACCATCAGGAATTCCCGTACACTGCGTTGGGAGTAGAACTGAGGCTTCAGTTTCAGATAGCCCTCGTATTGTTCGTCAGAGAGCAACTTCCGCATCTGCTTATCGTATTTCTGCTGTTCCTTGTCATAGTCGTATGATGACTGCTGCGCACCTGAAGGCATGCCGCCACGAGGGCCACCATGCATGCCGCCACCGCGGCCACCCATACCTCCGCTAGGCATACCACCGCCAAAACCAGCAGCGCCTCCGGGGCCTCCCATGCCACCACTGGGCATACCACCACCGAAGCCGCTGCCAGGTCTGCCACCTCCACGATTACCGACAGGTCTGCCTTGTCCCATAGGAGGACGCTGGCCTTTCATGTTATCCTGTTGTTCTCCTTCGATAAGCGTCTTGAACTTTTTATTCAACTTCGTCACCTTCTTAGCCTGCTTCTCATTCAACTTCAGTTCACTGACCATCTTCTCGGTCATCTGCTCCTGTGTCATCATGACCCTCCTGGGTATCAATGCTCTCGAGTCCTGTCCGTCAGGCTGCTTCTCCTGCGCCATTGCCGAGCAAGATAGCATCATCAAACCCAGCATCAAAAACTTTAATTTTCTCATCTTACTATTCAAAATTATGCTGCGAAGGACAGTGCAAACTGAGTGCCCCAAATAATTGAGGTCTCAGCGAGCTTGCTCGCTCTATGCCGAGTGAAGCCTGTCCTCTCAAACTTGTTTGCAAAGGTCGTAACAAAGCTCGCATTTGCCAAAATTATTCTGCGAAACGGTTATTTTGTTCAGTAAAAAACAACCCTCTGTCAGAAGATCTTCTATTATTAAGCGGGATGTGTCCAAGAAATCTGCTGAGAAGTTATCCTAAATTGCATACACCAAGAGCATAAACCGACAAAAGTGGTCAAGGATCCATCATTTGTAATGTAAGAAATTGATTATCAATGTTTAATATATTTTGGCACTTTAGAGGAATTTCTATCCTTCCACAAGTAGTCTGACCGATGTACACCAATTCATCGTGAATAGTTGTATCGCCATCAATGTGGCACTTCTCATAATGTGTCATATTGTCTCAGCTTTTTTGTAATCTCTTTTTGTTCCTTATAATCCTAGTTCTTGGACTTACCAAACAAGCCATCAAATTTCTTCATTGACTCAGCCTTGATTTCGTCAACCACGTCGATGTATGGCTTCATGGCCTTGTAGTCGCTGTGGCCAGTCCATTTCATGACGATCTCAGGTGGTATGCCCATTGACAGGGCATGGCAGATGAATGTCCTTCGCCCGGTATGGGAGCCTACAAATTCCCACTTGGGCTTGACTTCATCAATACGCTCCTTTCCCCTAAAGTAGGTCTTGCGAACCATCTCATTGATACCGGCAAGCCTACAGAGGTCATGCAGGCTGTCATTCATCTTCGGATTAGAAATGACGGGCAATGCCTTGTCCTTTTCGAAGGCTATATTTTTGTATCTGTCCAGAATGCTCTTACTCTCCTCATTCAGCTCAATGCGCAAGGTGTCATTGGTCTTGATGGTCGTGACATCAATATAGTCCTCATGGACATCACAGCGACGAAGATTGTATACATCGGAATATCTGAGTCCCGTGCAACACTGGAAAAGGAAGACATCCCTGACTCTCTCCAAGTTCTTCCTGTCTTCAGGTGCCACATAATTCTTCAGTTTCTCGAGCTCGTCCTTGGTGAGGAAAACGACCCTGTTTCGTGTCTTCTTCAACTTCGGACGGAATGTCTCGAAGTCGTTCACGTCATGGAAACGCTTGGCAAGCGTCCAGCGAAAGAACCATCTGAGAAAGTCCAGCTGTTTGTCAACCGAAGTGTTCTTCATTTTCTTTACTTTACTCAGGAAATCCACATAATTCAGAAGGCCTTCTTCATTAAAATAGGAAAATGATAATTCAAACTTCTTGTTCTTCAGCTTTTCCCTCTGGTCTTGACGAAACTGCTTCAGGTGGTTTTCAAGGGCATCGAATTTTTGATAGGTAGCATGTGTCCACTCATTCTGCTTTCCCATGACAGTTACAAACTGGTCAAGTGCCCAAAAGATGTCTTTTTCCTTTCCATCGTCGACCGGTTCCTTTTTGTTAGACCTTTTGATTGACCTTCTAGGCTTCTTTTGGTGCGCTGAAACATCCTCTATGTCAGTTTTTTCTTCTTTTAATGAAAAACCAGCTTCATCCGACACCAATTCTGAATCTTTGTTAAAATTGGGTGTAGGGGTACTTCGATTCCATTTCGGATTCGAATATTCCATGTTCTCGCGTATCACCCTTTCCGGCTGCTGCTGAAAGGGATAACCGTTGGATGGATAAAAAGGCTGCTGTGGATACATATTTGGCTGGAAACTGCCTTGCATCTGCATCAGCTGTGGCATATAAGGCATAGACTGATAATAGGGCGGTACAGTTGTCGGCATAGGATTTACAGGGGATGTCGCAAGGTTTGGCATTCCCAGACTGAAAAGGCTGACATCAAACCTCAATCCATCATAAGACCTCTTGAACTGTTCAATTGTAGGAATGATATTCAAGCTCTCAAACTTTCGCATGACAATATCAACAGCGTTTATCAACAGTTCCAAAGTATAATTGATTTGGGCTTCCGACATTTTCATCTTCAGGTTATTACCTTTGGCCCTCTGAGTATTTGCATCCCATAGATCCCGATCTATGTGTAAGTTTGTTGATAACGCGGTACGTTTGCCGCAATAGCAAACAACCATCACTATTAATAAGTTCTTTTTCTTGGGAACGATTTTCCCTGTTACAGGGTCAGTTGTCTTGCGAGATTGCAAACGGAATCTGACTGATTTCTTAATCTGAATCATTTTCTTTTTTTTAAAATTGTTAAACAAATGTACTATCGCAAGTTTCATCTGACATAATTGCGTACTTTTGCACGTATGTATACGCATAAAATGATGGACTGATCTTCTTAAACCTGTGCACATTGCGACTGCATTTTTGTAGTCTGCCATACTCCATTTTTCAAAAATAGGCCAAAATTCCATCATTTCTGCATATTTTTCGATTTTCTTTACGAAATCGATTGTGTTTGCGAACACAATGCTGAGAAAAGTGCTGATTTATGCAGTTAACTGCAAAAATATCGAATGCACTTTTGATAATTCAGCGTAGGCTGCAAAAAATACAAAATGCAGATGAAATAGCAGGGATTTTGAACCTTCGATATCCAGTTCTGATTAGGTTGTTTGCAAATGTTAACAACTTCAATGGAGGCCTTACACCTAAGGTTTGATGAAGTGTCTTTGTGTCAGCAATACAGGTTTATGATGATGTGGAACCCCACTAATTTTGCTTCCACATGATGGTCATCATATAACTGCACGCCAAACCCATTGCGTTTGCAAAAATAACTCCTTATTTTTAAACAGCAAAATGCATATTTGCAGCAAAAGTAAAAATATTTGCGCTTTTATGAGTAAAATTGGGCATTTTCAACAAATTTGACACAAATACTTAAAAACCCTGAATTATTGTAAAGGTGTATTAAATTATTGAACAAATGAAAGTAAAATAATGGTTTTGTGGTATATTTGTAAGCAAAAAAGTAAATAATGTCATATTTTTGGCATTTTGTTCAATAATGCTGGAGATCTATTTTTTTACCTCTCTGGAACCAAAATGAAAAAAATATCGACTCTCCTCAAAAAATATCCCAAATAGCCTCTCTCTCCGCGGATTTCCAAAATTTGGAACGTCTAAAACGCTAATCCTCAATGGGTTAGCGTTTTTCATGCCTAATATTCCCAAACTTTCCGATTTTTTGTGGGAACATTTGGGGAGCATCTTAAGGCGCAGAAGTGGGTGCAGGAGATTATCAACGAGCGCAACGAGAACGTGGAGCAGACCGTGGCCTCAGCCGCTGAACGCATGGCTGAGAGAGAGAAGAAATACCTCTCCCAGCAACCGAGTAAGGCCATGCAGGAGGCTATCAAGGAGGCATGCGGGAAGACGTGGAACGAGATTACGCAAGGCTCGCAAGCGTCGGCGGCGGTGACGGACAGCGACATCGAGCGCTGGCTATGGGAGTGGGGCGCTCAGATAGAGAGCCTTTTCGAGGACTTCCCACTGCTGCGTGACATCTGCAAAGGACTGAAGAGGAATCAGTATCCTGCAGCGCTGTTCGTGGCTGGCGGCCTGCTGATGACACTCATGACACGCTGCACGTACAGGTTCTATCATCGTCCTGAGGAGTTGCGCCGCCTGAACAACTCGACGCTGATCATCGGCGATCCAGCAAGTGGGAAGTCGTTTGCCACGCGATTATTCAAGCTGTTGGCAGCTCCTATGGTGGCAGCGGATAAAGCGGGCATCGCAGCCATCAACCGCTACAAGGAGGAGATGAAGACCAAGGGCGCGAACAAAGAGAAGCCGCAGAAGCCCAAGGCACTGTTCCGCGTGCATCCGGCACGAACCTCCAACGCGCAGTTCATTCAGGATATGGTGAACGCCGTGGAGGTGGTGGATGGTGAGGAAATGCAGCTGCACATGCTCACGTTTGACACGGAGTTGGATAATACGCTGTCTGTTCAGAAGGGTGGTTCATGGATTGACAAGCAGAGCCTCGAACTGAAGGCTTTCCACAATGAGGAGGATGGTCAGGCATACTCTAATCTCGACTCCGTGGTGCAGAATTTCTTCGTCACCTGGAACTATATCTATACGGGCACGCCCATTGCACTGAAGAAGAAGGTGAATGAGCAGAACTTCGGCTCTGGACTGGCAACGCGCCTAACGTGTATCCCCTTGCCCAGCACCAACTTCGAGATGATGGAGCGTGAACGCAGGGTGGATTTCGAGAGTGATGGTCGTATGAAGGAATGGGCTTTCAAACTGGATCGCATGAAGGGTGAGCTGCCGCTGCAGAAGATTGTCGATGAGCTCTACGACTAGACAGCCCGTCGTATGGCCGACGCCAAAGAGAACGATTCCAAGGCCGACGAAATGCTCTTGAAGCGCTGCGCCTATCATGGACTGAACTTTGCAGCACCGTTCATCGTGATGCGCCACTGGGACAGCATCCATCAGGAGGGCAACTACTGGTGCGGTGAGTTCGAGACTGACGATGTTGATTGGCGAACCTGAAGTTAAAAAACATCTATTATAGTATGGATTTCTCTGATTTTATTTGTATCTTTGCCGTGCTATACCAGAGTTATGCTTGTTTTCTAATCGCAGCACTAAGACAAGTATGAAATCTGACATGGCAAGATCCATGACAACCCTTGTTGCTCAGGGGAATTAAACCACAAATAACAATAGTGTTGCGGAATAAAGGTGTATGAAAAGAATTGCTTTATCAATGATCGCAGTACTCGTCCTGTTTTCCACAGTAAACTGCAAGGATGGTGCAAAGGGTACAAAAAGTGAAAATGCTGTAAATGTTGCAAATGTCGCAAATACCACCGCTGAGCAAGTTCAAGACTCAATGGTACTTGGCAAACTCTATTATGTCAACCTCAAAGAGGGAGAGCAGCCCGTCATGACTGGCCTGAGCCTGTTCGGCAACCGTTGCGGTAGCGAAGATTTCAACCACAAGCCCTGCGCCGCCGAAGGTATCCGTTCTGTCTTTGAATTGAACGAATGGGTAGAGTTTCATCCAGAAACAAGCGCAAAGACTGGCATCAAAGTGATGGTTTTCAAGCACAATGCCGACCAAGGTGTTTACCAGAAAAACGCCTTGAACAGCGAAACCACTGGTTTTGTTCAAGAATGCGAACTGAAGAAAGATCCCGAGGCAGAAGAAAACGATCAATGGGGCTCCTTCTACCTTCATCCCGATGAGGTTGAGCCAGGTTTCTACGACTTTGTTTTCCTCTACAACAACAAGGTCTTTGCCACCATGCTGACAAAATTCTACAAACCCAACGAGCTAATCGAAAAGCCTGATTCGGAGTTGGATAAACTCATGAAGGAATGAGGAACATTCTTACTTTTCTCCTGCTCTGTTTCCTGACAACAGGAGCGCAAGCACAACTGAAGCCCCGTGTGGTCATCCTTACAGATATCGGGCGACCAGACCTCGAGCCAGACGATACCGAATCGCTGGTGCATCTTCTATGCTATGCCGACCAGCTGGAGATTGAGGGTATCATCACTTCAACGGGGTGGAACTGTGACCCATATCCTACGCAGAGTGCCGCCTACCGCGATTCGGTGGTGGAGGCATACGCCACGGATGTATATAACCTCATGAGGCGATCTGACCAAAAGGCATTTGTCAGCAAAGACAAAGAAAATGGCAAACAGAAGATCGGCTATTGGCCCAGTGCGGAATACATTCGTAGTCGTTGCGTGATGGGTAGTCAGCGGGCAGGTATCAATGTGATTGGCAATGACAATGACAGCGAGGGAAGCGAACTGATTATCCGTCTGGCAGACGAAAAAGATGAACGTCCCATCTGGGTGTGTGCCTGGGGCGGTGCCAACACATTGGCGCAAGCCATTTGGAAAGTTAAACAGACACGTACGTCTGAACAGCTGAAGGCTTTCCTGCACAAGCTCCGTCTTTACACCATTACAGACCAGGACATGGTGTATGCTATGCGGATGAACCTTGCCTACAGCTCTCATCAATGGATGCGTCGTGAATTTACCGACGACCTTCTGTTTGTGTGGGACGAAGGCACTTGGCAGTTGCAATGCAGTCTTGGACAGGAACACTGGCAGCAAATCAAGAAACATATTCAAGGACATGCTGCCATGGGCAAGCAGTATCCTGATTACAAATATGGTGTAGAGGGTGATACCCCTTCGTTCCTCAACGTGATTCCTAATGGTCTTCACAGCCCAGAAGAGCCGATGCAAGTTGGTTGGGGTGGTTATCACACATGGGAACTCACGAAAGACTCAACGACGTATGCATGGACCAGTTGGCAGGAGCCTGTGAAGAGTATCTCTGAAACATACTACCGTCAGTTCTACCCCACCCAACTTAACGACTTCATCGCCCGCATCGAATGGGCTGAGACGGGAAGAGGCAATCATAATCCTGTAGCCATTGTTAACGGTCGGAAAGGTACTGACGCTATTATCATCAAGGCAAAAGCCGGTCAGGCCATCACCCTCAATGCCTCTGCATCATTCGACCCTGATGGCGATGCACTCACTTTCAAATGGTGGCAGCAGAATGGCATCGGACAGAGTAAGGTGGAAATCAGCGATGCTACCTCCTCTACTGTCATAGTACAATTACCTGCAGTCATTGTCAACGACGAGATTCACATCATTTGCGAAGTACACGACGACAGCCAGTACGCCTTGCCTGCCTATCGCAGAATCATTATAAAACAAGTGGTAAAATAAGTAAGAAATCATTCCATCATTCACAAATAGATTATGAACTACAGGAAAATGCTTCTCATGACCGGCTGTGCTGTTATTGCAGCAGCAGTCCAGGCACAAGTGACGATTGATATTGATGCACAGCAACGCGGACCCAAGGTGAGTCCCATGCTCTATGGCATCTTCTATGAAGACATCAACCACGCTGCCGACGGCGGTATCTATGCCGAACTGATACGCAACCGCTCATTTGAGGACGGTCCTCGTTATGGCGCACCTGCCGATATGCAGGGGTGGTCAACCTATGCAGCAGTTCCCTCGCAACTCACAGCAAAGCTGATACAACCTTCGAAGAAGACACCGCTGCTGAACGCTGTGCAGCACAACGCCCTGGAACTCGACATCAAGGCCTCGCCATCAGTACCCGTTTGTCTGGTGAACGAGGGCTACTGGGGCATCAACGCCGTGCAAGGGCGCAAATACCGTCTGACATTCTGGGCAAAGCCCCCCAAATACCAGGGCAGCGTGAAGGCCACGCTGTGCTCGAAAGATGGCTCACAAATCTACGCAGAGGCTGTTATCAACGGTTTCGGCACAGGGAAGACGAAGGGTTGGAAGAAATACGAGGCAACGTTCACTGCCAACGACAACGATCCGCAGGCACAGTTCGCCTTGGTGTTCGATGGTGTAGGACAGGTGCAACTCGACATGGTGAGCCTCTTCCCACCCACCTTCAAGAATCGAGAGAACGGTATGCGTCCAGACCTCGCCAATATGCTGTGGCAACTGCATCCGAAGTTCATGCGCTTCCCTGGCGGCTGCTTTGTAGAGGGTCAGGAGAGTCCTGACAACGCCTTCCGCTGGGAGCGTACCACCGGCCCGATTGAGGAGCGCGAGGGCCACTGGAACGTGAACTGGGGCTATCGCACCACCGACGGACTGGGCTATCATGAATACCTGCAGCTGGCAGAGGACCTGGGAGCCAAGCCACTCTACGTGGTGAATGTGGGCATATGGCACGGTGGCATGACGCCCTACGACAGCATCCAGCCGTGGATTGACGAGTGCTTGAATGCCCTGGAATATGCCAACGGCCCTGTCACATCGAAGTATGGTGCCATGCGAGCCAGTAACGGACACCCTGAACCTTTCGGAATAGAATACCTGGAAGTGGGAAACGAAAACAACCAGCCAGATCCTCGTCAGCAGAGCGACCACTACTACGAGCGCTACGATCAGTTCTACAAGGCTATCCGCGCCAAGTATCCTGAAATGAAGATTATCGGTAACGTGGTGGCGTGGGGCGACGACAACCCCAAGTGGAACAGTCAGCTGCCCGTTGACCTGCTTGACGAGCACTACTACCGCTCGCCTGATTGGTTTGCCGCCGCCTTCCACAAGTATGATAACTACGACCGCCAAGGTCCGAAGGTCTATGTGGGTGAATATGCCGTGACCAATGGATACGGCAACCTGGGCAACATGAACGCCGCACTGGGTGAGGCCGTCTATATGATGGGCATGGAGAACAACGCCGATGTGGTGGAACTGGCCTCCTATGCCCCCATCTTCGTCAATGAGAATGATGCCCGCTGGCGTCCTGACATGATACGTTTCAGCAGCAGTCGCTTGATGGGCACCCCCAGCTACTACGTGCAACAGCTCATGCCGCAGCATCTGGGCACGCAGGTGGTGAAAGTGGTGCAGGACGACCCCTATAAGGACAAGGTTCGCAAGCCGCTGACGCCGAAGCAGAACCGTGTGGGATTCGGAACATGGAACACACTCGCCACGTTTGAGACTGATAAGGAGGTGGATTTCGTGCATGGCGACTGGCAGAAAGAAGACAACAACGTACGGCAAACATGCCGCCAGGAGGCCACGCTCTGCATCGAGAAGAACGTCATCGACAGCGACCACTACACCTGTAAGTTCCGCGCCCGCAAGGACGAGGGTGCCGAGGGTTTCATCATCGTCTTCAACTATGTGGATGAAAAGAACTACTGCTGGGTGAATTTTGGTGGATGGACGAATACGCAGCATGCCATTGAGCAGATTAGCAATGGTGGGAAGTTGCTTGCCGACAGCAAACGGGGACGTGTGGAGCCTGGGCGCTGGTATGATGTCACCCTGCAGGTGGCCGGCGACAGCGTGAAGGCGTGGCTCGACAACGAACTGGTATTCAATACCGTGCTGAAGCATGATGTCACCAAGGGAATCTTCTCATCGGCCACCATCGACGACACCACCGATGAACTCATCGTGAAGGTAGCCAACACCAGCGATGCAGCCACTACTGCCCGTCTGAACCTAAAGCATTTCACACCCAACTGTGCCCGTGTGGTACGTCTGGCTGCGAACGACGGCATGGAAGAGAACACGCTCCAAGCGCCCACCACTATTCATCCTGTAGAGCAGCTGCTCTCGCCAAAGAATGGCAGTGTACTCCTTGACGTTCCCCCTTACTCGCTGAACATCGTCAGAATAAAGGAAGACAAGTAACTCTATAACAAATTCCTACCTTAGCAGTACACATGACAGTAACTGCTAATCGGTTTTTAAATAGAGAGTGAGACGAGAATAGTCGATGATGGCATGATGCCTTTCCAGGAAGTCTGTGCCCAACACCCCATCAACCCGACGGGAACGGTTTCTCTTGAATTCGGCATTGATCTTCTCGGTGACTTCAAAGCGGGGCGCACCGTGGAGGGAATGATGGTCATAGCCGTCATCCTCGATGCCGTTCTGCGTTCCGAAGTTCTCCCACTTGTCCTGATTCTGCATGTAGGAGTTTTCCTCGTCAAAGAGTTCCCTGTCGATGTTCATCTTCTGTTACTTGACAATCTTGTAATAATCCGGCTTGCGCGGCTTCGGGGCATGGCTGCCTCCTTCTGCCTCATAGCCGATGCTCAGGGCACCAATGCCCATCAGGTCTTCTTGGATTCCCATGTCACGGAGCAGCTGCCTTCCCTCCTTAGAGTCGAACATCTCACGCTCCCTGTGAATCCAGCAGGTGCCGAGTCCGATCTCATGGGCTGCCAGCATCATGGTCTGTAGGACAATGCTGCCGTCATAAACTTCATTGCCATAGCCCCTGTCGGTGAGGACGAGGATGATGGTGGGCGCACCGTAATAGGGATCGCCCGTGGTGCCCATCACCTCGGCGTTCATCTTCCTCAGCCGTTCGATGAATGCCGGGTTTTGCACTGCAATGATATGGGAATGCTGGGCACCCATGCTGGTGGGCGACCATGTTCCGGCTTCCAGAACCTGGATGAGTTCGTCATCCTTGATCTGCTCGTCCTTGAACTTGCGCACGCTGCGACGTGTCTTGATGCAATCGATGGTATTCATATCTTTTTCAGAGTTGAATGTTGTATAGTTCTTTGATATCGCCATTGTCTATCTCGTTTGAGACTTCGGCGACTGGCTTTTTCTTCACGTCTTTGCTTTCGGGCATAGCTGCGTATGCCCGGGCATATTCCTGTTTCATGTCTTGTCAGTTGATTTAAATGGGTTACAATATGTTGATGCTGATTCGGCGGCCAAGCCCCTCGAAGATTTTGAAGAGCGTGGAAACCTGTACGTCGGTATGGCCGTTCTCCACACGGGAGATATAAGCCTTCTTCGTGCCGATCCGTGACGCAAGCTGTTCCTGCGATAATTCTGAAAATTTCACAGTGCCATTAGCTCCTTTCTCACCCATGCTGGTGCAAGTCTAATATCTTCATTATAATCTCCTTCTTCCACATTTTTAATATGCTCTTTCAGAATCCGTTTCTGCTCATCGGTTATCTTACCTTCTCCAATCGCTCTCATTGCTGCTACAATACGCATCATTAAGTCAGAGCGGAAACTGAGGGCTTTCAACTCCGAGGTATGCTTGAACATGATGCCATGTCCTTTGCCGACACTTATTCTTCGAGGCGAGCCATCAGTAAGATAAACGGCATTTGCTGGAACTTGTGTACTCAGTCCAAGACTATTGAGAGCGTAGTCTCCTGTTGGAACAATACGTGAATGATCACGCTTTGCTATAGCCTGGGCAATATCGTCCAAGCTTGGCAACAGCATACCAAGGCCAAGTACTTTGTCGAACCTAGGCTTATAATATATCCCGTGGGCCAGTCTTACGATAACATTACGTTCACATAGTCTGATTAATGACTTCTTGATGGCCTCTGGCGTACCAAGCTCGGCATAGTCTGTGGAAAAGACTATTTTCCCTTCCGGTTCCGAACCGATGGCTGTCTCAATTCTTTTTGCTGTACTATCAACCATACCAATTTGTATTTTGACACAAAATTATAATAAATTTGGGACAAAACAATGCTTTTGCACCAAAAAGTTACTATTTTTAATGCTTATTTATCGCATAAGAGGCTAAAAGTCCTGTTTTCTACGCAAAAAAAGCCCAACCAGCCTCTCTCTCCGCGAAAGAGCAATCCGTAAGGGTTGCTCTTTTTGCAGTATGAGAGGTAAACTACTAAACGGGAGAAAGGGAGAAAGGGAATTTTTGCGCAAGCGAGCGCAGAGCCAAGCTTGCTTGAGCTATGCCGAGTGCAGCCAAAAATCATGAATGTAGTTCGTAATTTTTGCACTTTGCTATATTATAAAGGAAAAGCGCGCTATCCTCACGGACAACGTGCTTTTTTCATGTTAAGGTTATGGTTATGAAGAAGGACATTATCAAGGCAATCATCCAGATGGTTATTGCCGCTCTCACGGCCCTGCTCACCTCCCTCGGCGTTGTCAGCTGCCTCTAGCCCAAATGAAAGAGAAGCTTCTCCCGCAAAAGGGAGGGGCTTCTCTATTAAAAGATGTGGAAAATAGAATCTAAAGCCCCCTTTGAGAAGTTAGTCTATAGCCTTTAAAACTAACAAAATCTTGCTAATTTTGCAAAAACTATCAAGAATTTGCAAGAATTAAAGCTATTATTTGTATCTTTGCAGCAAGAAATAAAGACAAAGGTTTTATGATTGAATTGCCACCAAAGATTGATAAAAAGACGCTTGTCTATGCCTTGCTGAAAGGAAGCGATGCGGAGATAACCCCAATCGTAAACAAAGTCAATGCCGACTATGAGTATTGGGATAAGGTGAAGTACAAGCCTTTACCTAAGGGATATACCCCTCAAATGCTTTGGACTCATGTCAAAGCCTCACGGCTGAGGGGAATGATGACCGTATGGGATAAATATGGTATCAGTCTCTGTATTACTAGTCAGATGCAGCGGATATGTCATGACTTTGATATGAAGTTTGGTAGTTTTTGGGAAGGTGATAATGATGCTAAAAGCCCAGAAAAGAAATACTATCTGTCAAGTTCGCTGATGGAGGAAGCCATCTATTCAAGTAAGATGGAAGGCGCTTCCACTACTCGAGTTGTTGCCAAGGAAATGTTGAGGAAGAAAAAGTCACCTCAAAACAAGGCTCAGCAGATGATAGTCAACAACTACAATACCATCCAGTATATAGTAGATCATAAGGATGATCCTTTGACAGAAGAAGGGCTGCTGTATATTCATCGGCTGATGACAGAAAAAACTTTGGATAATCCTGATGATGCAGGACGTTTTAGAATAAACGATAAAGTTGTCGTGGCTGATATGGTAGAGGGCGATATCATCTATACACCGCCTACATTCGAGGACATTCCTGAGTTTATAGAAACCCTGTGCGACTTCTTTAACAACGACAATTCGAGCACCTTTATCCATCCTATCATCAAAGGCATCATTGTCCACTTTATGTTGGCTTATATGCATCCCTTTGTCGATGGTAACGGGCGTACGGCACGTGCCTTGTTCTATTGGTATATGCTGAAGGAGAACTACAAGTTGACTGAATACATGTCTATATCGAGGGTTATTGCAAAATCAAAAAGCAGTTATGAAAAAGCATTCCAATATACAGAGAACGACGGAAACGATATGAGCTATTTCGTAGCCTATAATCTGAAAGCACTGGAAACCTCTTTCCAGCAACTTCGCGACTACATACAACGGAAGCAACAGGAGAAAAAAGCGGCAAGCACATTCATGATGGCAGGTAATATCAATTACAGGCAGGCTATCGTTCTGCAACGGCTGAAGGATGAGCCGGATACCATCTTCACGGTAAAAGATGTGCAAGAACTTTTCTCTGTTTCATCCATGACAGCAAGAAAAGACCTTGCCGATTTAGTAAAACAGGGCTACCTGACCGAGATAGCCATCAATAAAGTAACACGTGGATATATAAAGAAAAAAGAGGGATGACAACGGCCCTGCTCACCTCCCTCGGCGTTGTCAGCTGTCTCTAGCCCAAATGAAAGAGAAGCTTCTCCCGCAAAAGGGAGGGGCTTCTTTATTAAAGATTTTGAGGAGTCCTTGGACGAGTGAACGGGGAACCACATTCTCTGCTCACATTTAAAGGGGAAGTCTCCCGTATCAAAATACGCGGGAACCTTTTATAATATAGCAAGCGCAAAAATTACGAACTACATTCATGATTTTTGGCTGCACTCGGCATAGCTCAAACAAGTTTGGCTCTGCACTCGCTTGCACAATAATTACGAACTACATTCATGATTTTTGGCTGCACTCGGCATAGCTCAAGCAAGCTTGGCTCTGCACTCGCTTGCACAAAAAGTCCCTTTCTCCTGTTTTATTATCAAAGCAAATCTATATCAAACAAAAGGGAGCAGCACCTTGATTGGTGTTGCTCCCTCATAGTTCCTACAAGTATGTGTCTACAAGACCTCGATGGCCTTTGCCGCTTTCTTCTCCTCCTTTTCCACCTTCGGTAGGACAACCGTCAGGATGCCGTCCTCTACCTTGGCCGAAATCTTGTCTTTCTCAACGTCGTCTGGCAACGTGTAGTTCTGCTCGTAGTTCGAGTAGCTGAACTCACGGCGCAGATAGTGGTGATGCTTGTCCTCATGCTTGTGTTCCTGCTTGTTCTCGATGGCAATGGTGAGGTTGCCCTCGTCATTGATGGACACCCTGCAATATTCCTTCTTGATGCCAGGGGCTGCAAGCTCCATGGTGTAGGCCTTCTCGTCCTCCTTGACATTGACTGCGGGTGCCGTTGTATTGGCGCGAGGCATGAAATCAGTGTTCAGGAAATCGTCAAATACTGTTGGGAACCAACTGTTTTTAAACATTACTGGTAACATAATCAATACCTCCTAATTATATTTTAAGTTGAACGTATGTTGCTTGATTGCCTTCGCCTAAGCTCCGGCTCTCACTGAATGTCGGTGCAACAAATGTGCCGACTGACAAATTGGCTCCCGTTTGAAGACAGGATGGCATTGATTTTAAACCATGATAAACTTTGCTGACAATTTCTTAAACTTGATTAAACATTGGGTGTTAACTTTAATATAAAGGAATAAATCAGATATCCTTAAATCTCTCACCGACAAATCCCTGGCCCACATCTCCTGAAATAAGGTCGAAATGTTGGAATACGGGTGGAGTTGGAGATAAATCGTAATAGTCCATCTCTGCTATGGGCAGGCAGAAGTATTCCAGCTGGTCATAACTCGTATAGAGTCGAGACAGCACGGGGTTGTGGCCGTATATCCATCGCTTTACGTCATCCTCGACATTGAAGTTTACCATGCCTGAGCAGCGAACGGAAATGTTATCAGCATATGCCAGTATCTCAACATTGGGATTCTGGCGTAACTCCCGATAAACAGCCTTTTGGGCAGAAGTGGCAAAGTAGAGCACATGCCCTTCCTGCTTCATGATTTGGAAGATGCGTAACTTAGGCAGATTGCCCTCGCTGGTGGCGAAGGCAATCTCTTTGTGGTCTTTCAGAAACTGAAATGCTCGTTCGAACATACGGCTTACCATTTCAGTTCTTCCTGCAGGATGACACCGTCGGTCATGGGACTGTCTGCCTCGGTGAAGGCATTGGCCTTGTACTGGATGCAGAGCATGGTCAGATTCTCGCTGCCCGTGTTCTTCAGCGCACGCTTGCCATCGGGAGCCACGCGGATGATGGTTCCCTCGCTGACGGGGAAGATCTCTCCGTCCACCTGATACTGGCCTTCGCCCTTCAGGATGAAATAAAGCTCCTCATGAGTCTTATGCGTGTGCAGGAAACCGCTGTCCTGACCAGGAACGAGCGTCTGGAACGAGAACTCGCTGCCCGTAGCACCTACGGCCTGTCCTGCGAACACCTTACCCTGAATGGTTACGTTCGGCCCCATGGGAAGCTCGTGCTCGATAATCTCATTCATCTTACCTACGCTTACTGCGCTGTAGTTCTTACCACTCTTAATTGTCTCAATCTGTTTCATTGTTCTTATTCGTTTAAAATGTTATTTACTTGATTTCGACTGCAAAGGTATGGCAAGTTTTCCAATCCCACAAGAAGGCACTTTTTGGTGAGATAGTTACCAAAAAGTAGGAATTGGGATGTTATCGGACTTTCTCGGAAGTGACATTAACTTAGATTAACTAAGTGTATTTTGGTAATTCAGTAACTATTGGTTACTTTTGCATTAAATTCAATAGTTATGGCAGATATTAAGGCAGAAGGTTCGAAGCAGCGAGATCCATTGAGCTCGCTCAAATGGGCGAGTCGCGAAGAAGCTCGACGAAGTCAATATTTGGCTTGTCCAATCAGGCAAGTGGTAAGTCGTTTCGGCGACAAGTGGTCTATGTTGGTGCTCTATATGCTTCACACCAGCGAGACGGGTGTTTTACGGTTCAACGAGATCCGTCGGCTGATGACGGACTGTTCCCAGAAGATGCTCTCGCAGACGCTGAAGAATCTGGAACAGAGCCATCTCGTTCATCGCAAGGTCTATCCCGAGGTTCCTCCCCGAGTAGAATATTCCCTGACAGAGACAGGCAAGTCGCTGATGCCTGTGCTTACTGCGCTCATAGCCTGGGGCAAGGAGCATTTCAATGAAGTGGTGACAGATTAACGTAAACCTGAGGAACGCGTGCTTATCTGGTAATATCTAAAAAATGATGGCTGCTGGTTTTGGCCACGAATAATAAAGAGGGTGTTCACTTCAAGACGAACACCCTCTTTATTTTATTTAAAATAGGCTACGGTTATTACTCTGCAAAGGGGTTCTCCGTAGGATAGTAGTTGCCGCGACACTTGTTGTAGTCGATGTCCTGAACGGGCACTCCGAGGTACTTGAACACCTCCCACAGGTACTTGCCGCAATGGTCGAACATAACGGCAGCATGGTGCGGGTAGTTCTTCTCGATGAGGACGTGGCGGTAGAAGCGGTTCATGTCCTTGATACCGAAGATGCCGATGCTGCCGAACGAGCGTGTGGCCACAGGCAGGATCTCACCCTGTGCGATGTAAGCACGGAGCTGAGTGTCAGCCGTCGACTGCAGACGATAGATGGTAGCCTTGCCTGGAGCCAGATCGCCTTCGAGCGTTCCGTTGGTCACCTCTACAGGCAGAGCGCGAGCCATGATGCGCTGGAAGCACATGTTGCAGTTGCAGAGCTTGGATGAGGCGGTGTTACCACAGTGGAAGCCCATGAAGATATCCTTCGGTGTGTACTCGTCGCAGAGGAACTTCTTGCCCTTGATGCTCTCCTCGAACATGTCCTTTGGCACAGAGTTGTTGATGTCGAGCAGCGTGACGGCATCTTGCGTGATGCAGGTGCCGATGAATTCCGACAGTGCTCCGTAGATGTCCACCTCGCACGACACGGGAATGCCGCGACCGGTAAGACGGCTGTTCACGTAGCAGGGCACGAAACCGAACTGCGTCTGGAAGGCGGGCCAGCACTTGTTGGCCATAGCCACGAACTGGCGGCTGCCTTTGTGAGCCTCTATCCAGTCGAGCAGCGTCAGCTCATACTGTGCGAGCTTCGGTAGCACCTGCGGAATCTTGTTGCCGTGGCCCAGTTCCTGAGCCATGTCCTTCACCACCTCGTCGATGCGCGGGTCGCCCTGATGCTTCTGGAAGGCTTCCAGAAGGTCAAGCTCTGAGTTCTCCTCAATCTCAACACCGAGGTCGTAGAGGGCGCGGATGGGTGCATTGCAGGCGAGGAAGTTGTTCGGACGCGGACCGAAAGAGATGATCTTCAGGTTGCGCAGGCCGACGATGGCACGAGCGATGGGCACGAAGTCGTGAATCAGGTCGGCGCACTCGCTGGCATCACCGACGGGATTCTCGGGAATGTAAGCCTTCGTCTTGCGGAGCTTCAGGGCATAGCTGGCGTTCAGCATGCCGCAGTAAGCATCGCCACGACCGTCGATGAGGTCTTCCTGGGTCTCCTCGGCAGCAGCACAGAACATGGCAGGCCCGTCGAAATAGTGGGCGAGCATGGTTTCTGAGATTTCCGGACCAAAGTTTCCGAGGTACACGCAGAGGGCGTTGCAACTGGCTTTCTTGATGTCTTCCAGAGCCTGTTGCATGTGGATTTCGCTCTCCACGATGCAGATGGGACACTCGTAGATGTCGGCATTGCCGTACTTTTCTACATACTTTGCGATGAGAGCCTTGCGCCTGTTGACAGCCAAGGACTCGGGGAAACAGTCGCGGCTCACCGCAACGATTCCGATTTTCATTTGTGGAACGTTATTCATTTCTTGATAATAATAAAGTTAGTTTCATATGAACGCTTACAAAGATAAGACTTTTTCTTAAAACCCAACTCTTTTTTCCATGAAAAAAACAAATTTAAGTCTTTTTATTATTAGAACATGGACAGAAGAGATTTTATCAAGAAGACAGCGGTGGCAGCAGCAACTACTGCGATGGCGACCCCTGCAATGGCCATGCTGACAAAGGTTGATTCAGCAGGGCTGGTGGGAGGTGAAGGAGAACTGGTTCAAGAGGCATCACGGCCTGACGGAAGGACACCGAAGGTGTTGCTGGTCAACGGAAGCCCAAGGCGGGACGGCAACACATTCTGCTGTCTGCAGGAGATTGAGAAGCAGTTGCAAAAGTACGGGATGCTGACGGAAATAGTCCAGATAGGCGCCAAGCCCATCCGTATGTGTGTCAACTGCGATCTTCCGTTATCAATAGGCATATACCAGTCCGTACTTCTCATGCAGACGGCGAAGGGTGCCATCGGATTTCATCTTCTGTATGGTGTTGTTCACCATCTGCAACAAGTCTTCCTGCCCTTTCTGCATCAGCACGCCGATCTCCCCATGGGTGAAGGGCTCATTCAGAAGAGGAGCGGCGAGTCGGGTGTCTGACTGTACGTAATAGGGAGCCTCCGTTATTTCCGTTATCATCACATCCGCCTTTCCTTCTGCTATGAGCGCGGGGATTTCCTCGTTCTTCTGGTGGACGATAATGGTTGCATGCGTCAGGTGCTCATTGGCAAACTTCTCATTCAGCCCACCAGGATTCACCATCACACGGACTCCGGGCTTGTCTATATCTGCCAAAGACTTGTAACTGTCACGCTCTGATGCCCTGCAGAGAATGGTCTTCCCATTAGCCAGATAGCCGTCGCTCATGAGCATGGTCTCGCGTCGGGCATCGGTGATGGTGATGCCTCCTATGGCAAAGTCGAAGGTCTGGGGCTCTGCCAGCACATCGGCTGTCAGCGTAGGCCATGAAGTCTTGACGAATTCTATTCCAACGCCCAGCCCGCCGGCAATCTCTTTGGCCACCTCTATGCCAAAACCCCAGTAGGTACCGTCGCCTTCACGGAATGACAGTGGCCGATAGTCGCCTGTGGTGCCTATGAGCAATGTACCCCTTTCTATAATTTCTGCGACCTTCCCCTCAACGGGAATGTCCGTAAAGGTGGAAAGTATGAAAACCGAATGCTGTCCGTTCTCCTTTCCGAACCGGATGGCATCTCCGAGTTTGTTTTCCGGAAAAAGCTTCGTGCTGTCAAAATAATACAGCCCATCCGCCGTGTTGAGCCATCCTCCCACAAAGCCGTCGTGGCTGAGTGCATGTCTGACAACCTTGCCAAGCTGATTGCGTGAGTGGCTGTTCTGGGTCTCTGCGTAACTGACGGCAATACCTTCAGTCGGCTCAGTCATTGTCCGGATGTCGAGTGTGAATCCGTCGGGGTGGGTCTGCGAGAATGCCCATACCTTATCGGCAATGGCTGACACATTGTCCTGCCCGGAAGAGCTGTCGCTTTTGGAACAGGCCGCCAGAACCAGGCAGCTGAACAGAGGCAGCACTACGACTGACAGCCAGGACTTTATTCTTATTCGGTCTTTCATTTTACGTCTGTTATTTCATTATTGGTTTGTCCATTATTTACCTACTATATGAGGGCTTACTTTGCTAATGTAAAGCCAATGGCAACGGCAAGTATTCCAATGGCGACACTACCAAAGGCATATAGGCAGAAGGCTGTATAGTTGCCTGACTGCAAGAGGTTTAGACTCTCCTTTGAGAACGTGGAGAACGTCGTAAATCCCCCACAGAACCCCACTGTCAACAGAAGGCTAAGCTGCGAAGGAGAACTTAACCGGTTTAACATCGGTATGAGTAATCCAATCAGCAAACATCCGGCAATATTGGCAGTCATCGTAGCCCAGGGATAAGTACCACTTATTCCCTTCATGCCAAGGGCAATAAGATAACGGGCGATGCCACCGAAGAAACTGCCTGTACCGACGAGAAGAATATCTTTAATCATATGCTTTTAAAACTAATTGGCGTCACGTGTTATCATTCCTTACTGATCGTATCCTATCGGACGGAATTGCCTTTGCTGCTCACTATAGACGAATCCGTAACCGTACAGGTAGTTCTTTATCTCCTTTGGCTCTGTCCCAAAGCTGTAGCACAATTCCTCCAACGTGTCATACTCCTCGTCACGAAGGAGCATGTTCACGCTTGAAACCAATATGGCTGGGTCTTTGGGAAGATAATCCATTTCACAATTCTTATTAAAACTTTCGGCAAAGGTAGTCAAAAAATCGTTTTTTTACGTAATTTTGCTCTTAAAATAGTTATGGCGTTATAAAAAAGAAGATTTGGAAAGAAACACCGGAAGAATATATAATGATCTGCAATCTGGTTTCATAAGTCCCAATATATCCAAAAAGTATTAATGTGAATAGAAAGGAACAATGGCTGACTTCGATACTATATGGCGCACGCAGGACGAAATCAGGACGGTGGTGAATGCCGTTCTTGGCGAGTGTATCTGGAATCTCGCCTACAATGAAAGGCGTGGGGCCATAGTTCTTGAACTGACTGTATCACTTGACGAGGATGCTATTTCAGACCTATGCAGCCAGTTCCCCGCATATGCCGACTACGATGGTGAAGGAACAAAAGGGACTAAGTTTGTCTTCTTCCTGGGAGAATCTACCCTATTTACTTAAATAATGCAGTATTATCTTGCAAAGATAGTCTTATTTGCCCATTTTTCATTATATTTGCAGCAAAGATTTAGGTTAGTTTAATATGAGACCACTATCGACACGCACAGCAGGCTTCACGGATTCGGTTATACGTAGGATGACACGGATATCCAACAAATACGGAGCCGTCAACCTTTCACAGGGATTCCCTGACTTTGACCCTCCACGGGAGATTACTGAACGTCTGGCCGAAATAGCCTCCCAAGGCCCTCATCAGTATGCCATCACCTGGGGCGCACAGAATTTCCGTGAGGCATTGGCCAAGAAACAGAGCCGGTGGACAGGTCTTACGATTGACGCAGACAAGAACATCGTTGTGACTTGCGGCTCAACGGAAGCCATGATGGCAGCGATGATGACAATTGTGAACCCTGGTGACAAGGTCGCTATTTTCTCGCCGTTCTATGAGAACTATACGGCTGATACCATCTTAACAGGGGCCGAGCCTGTGTATATCCCGCTTGTACCGCCATCGTTTGATTTCGATGCCAACCTGATAGAGGATGCTTTCAAAGAGGGTGCAAAGGCGCTGGTCCTATGTAACCCATCCAATCCTTGCGGAAAGGTCTTCACCCGGCAAGAACTAGAGCAGATTGCCGAAATCGTTATCAGATACGACGGTTACGTGATTACCGATGAAGTATATGAGCATATCGTCTATGAACCACATCGACATACCTATATCTCTACGTTGCCAGGTATGTGGGAACGCACCATATCATGCAGTTCCCTGTCAAAGACATACAGCATCACAGGGTGGCGACTAGGCTATGTCATTGCTCCGGATGGTATCATTGACCGCGTAAAGAAAGTGCATGACTTCCTGACCGTGGGGGCTGCGGCTCCACTGATGGAGGCAGCTACAGTTGGTCTTTGTTTTCCTGACCGTTATTATCAGGAGCTTCAAGCCCATTACACCCACATGAAGAGTCTGTTTTGCGACGGGCTGCGACAATTCGGACTTGATTTCACAGAGCCTCAGGGTGCATATTATGTTATGCTCGATGTATCGAAATATGGTGTGAAAGACGACTTACATTTCTGCGAATGGCTGGCAGAGCATGTAGGCGTGGGAGCTGTCCCAGGCAGTTGTTTCTTCCGTGAGGAGGTAAATCATCTGATCCGCTTCCACTTTGCAAAGCGCGATGAAACACTCTTTGCTGCCCTCGACCGTCTTTCCGAACAGGATGTAAAAGCCCGGAAGATCTCAATTTAGCGAACAGATATATGGATTTCAAAGATAAAATAGTCATCGTGACAGCCTTGGCTATTTCAAGCAAAAGGAGCAGCACCTTGATTGGTGTTGCTCCTTTGCTGTGTTTATGAGGATCGGGCCTTATGAGACCTCAATGGCCTTGCCGACCTTTTTCTGCTCTTTCTCCATCTTCGGAAGGACAACGGTCAGGATGCCATCCTCCACTTTGGCCGAGATCTTGTCTTTCTCCACATCCTCGGGCAGCGTGTAGTTCTGCTCGTAGTTCGAGTAGCTGAACTCACGGCGCAAGTAGTGGTGATGCTTGTCCTCATGCTTGTGCTCATGCTTGTTCTCGATGGCGATGCAAAGGTTGCCGTCGTCGTTGATGCTTACACGGCAATACTCCTTCTTGATGCCAGGAGCTGCAAGTTCCATGGTGTAGGCCTTCTCATCCTCCTTGACATTGACTGCGGGTGCCGTTGTATTGGCGCGAGGCATGAAATCAGTGTTCAGGAAATCGTCAAATACTGTTGGGAACCAACTGTTTTTAAACATTACTGGTAACATAATCAATACCTCCAAATTATATTTTAAGTTAAACGTATGTCATTGATTGCCTTTGCCTTAGCTCCGGCTCTCACACATACGGGATGCAATAAACATGCCTTTGGGGTGTTTCATGACAATTTGACTCCCTTAAAGGTCAGGATGGCACTGATTTTAAACCTTGATAATCTTTGCTGACAATTCCTTAAACTTCATTAAACATCGGTGACACATGAAGCTATCACATTATATTATTATGAATACAACAGCCATCAAACTTTGTGTGAGACAATGGGCAGAGGAAGATCGCCCATGTACGAGACTTCTTTCCCTGAGAAGAATCCGCTTAAATGGTTACATTATAGCAATAATTCCAATCGTTCAACTGCTAGAGTTATATCTTCTTGAAACCGTCTGTGGTCTCTCAGGAAGTCTTCTCGACCATCAGATATAGCTTCGTACAGATTCCTATTCATATCATCAACGTATGACGCAATGGCATATTCTATGTCATCCTTCTGCCAGTCGAGTGAGGAATGGATATAGACATTCCTTTTCTGATGCAGGAAGCTGTATGCGGTCTCTATGCTGTCTTTGGTTATCATGCATCGAAGCCTATAGGACGGAACTGTTTCTGCTGTTCGCTCCACACATAACCCTTCTCCTGCAGATAGTCCATTATCTCCTGCGGGTCTCTGCTAAAGGCATAGCACAGGGACTCCAGCGTGTCAAACTCTTCGTCGCGCAGAAGCATGTTAACACTCGACACCAGAATGGCGGGGTCTTTGGGCAGATAGTCCATTGTTTTTACTTAAATGTTGTTGTTATCGTGTGCAAAGTTACGAATAATCGAGAGCAGAACAAAATAAACTCGTTTATATTTTATGCCGAGATGTAGTAACTTCTTGAAAGTTACGAATAAATGAACGAAGTGAAAAGGAAAACTGCTTTTCTTTTCACTTCCGAGTGAAAGTAACTTATTAAAAGTTACTCATTTCTGCGGAATAATAAAGAATATTTGCTAACTTTGCACCTATAATCTAATTGTTTATGAAAAAAGTAAAGATACAGACCATGCTGGGCGACATCATAGTCCGCCTGTACGACGAGACACCCATCCACCGCGACAACTTCGTGAAGCTGGTGAGTGAAGGCTATTATGATGGCACGTTGTTCCATCGAGTGATCAAGGACTTTATGATTCAGGGCGGCGATCCTGATTCCAAGGGCGCACCTGCAGGGAAGATGCTGGGAGTGGGCGGTCCGGATTATACGCTCGAAGCCGAGATTAAGGAAGGGCTGTTCCACAAGCGCGGAGCCTTGGCAGCTGCCCGTCAGGGCGACGAGGTGAATCCGGAGCGCAGGAGCAGCGGCTCGCAGTTCTATATTGTATGGGGACAAAAGTACAACGAAGGGCAACTTCGCCAGTTTTCCAAGCAGCTGAAAATGCAGAAAGCGCAGTCGGTATTTAATCAGCTTGCTTCCGAACATCGGGCCGAAATCATGCAGATGCGACGTGACAGGAATCGGGCTGGTTTGCAAGATCTGCAGGACCGTCTGGCTGCGGAAGCAGAAAATCAAGCTGCAGACTTTGCCGGTCTGACCGAGGAACAAATGAAGATTTACTCCACAATAGGAGGAACGCCCCATCTCGATGGCCAATACACGGTGTTCGGGGAAGTTGAGGAAGGCCTAGACGTGGTGGAAATGATACAGGCAACTGCCACTGGCCGCGGCGACAGGCCTGTTGATGATTTGGAAATGAGAATTGTCCTTTGCGATTGAGATGACATGATGGATTTTAAGGACAAAATAGCCGTTATTACGGGTGGTGCACAAGGCATAGGACGCTGCATTACCGAAGAGTTCCGGAAGGCAGGAGCGCATGTGTGCGTGATTGACAAGCAGCAGGGAGACCACTTTGTCGGCGATCTTGCTGACAAGCAAGTGATGGAACAGTTTGCAAAGGAAGTAATCGACAGGCACGGTCATGTCGATTTTCTCATCAACAATGCCCTTCCTTTGATGAAAGGCATCGATGAATGCACCTACGATGAGTTCCAATATGCCCTGAGTGTAGGCGTGACAGCTCCGTTCTATCTCGCCAAACTCTTTGCTCCATATTTCGCCGAGGGGGCAGCCATCGTGAACATCTCCTCATCTCGTGACCGCATGAGTCAGCCTCAGACGGAGAGTTATACGGCAGCAAAGGGTGGCATAGCCGCTCTGACTCATGCATTAGCGGTCAGCCTTGCAGGAAAAGTACGTGTCAACTCTATCTCTCCAGGATGGATTGATACCGCCTATACCGTCTATGAAGGCCCCGATGCCATTCAGCAACCGGCAGGACGCGTCGGCAATCCCTTGGACATTGCCAACATGGTACTATATCTCTGCTCCGACAAGGCAGGTTTCATTACGGGCGAGAATATCTGCATCGACGGAGGCATGACGCGTCAGATGATTTATCATGGCGATAATGGTTGGACACTAAACTGAAAGAAACTTCATGGAGAAAGTAGCTAACTAGAATATAAAAAAGAAGTGTACATCATCAGCAATGAAACTGACCTATATATTCCATAGCGGCTTCGTGCTTGAAACAGAAAGATCCATCCTGGTATTCGATTATTGGATGGATCCAGCCAATGTGATGGAATCAGTTCTTCAGAGCGAGAAGCCTCTTTATGTATTCTCCAGTCACTTTCACGAAGACCATTTCACGAGGGATATCTTCGAGTGGAGAAAGCACAAAGAGGATATCACCTATATCCTGAGCAAGGATATTCTCCGGCACAGGAGAGCCGGTAAAATGGAAGCCGATGCATGGTTGGCCAAGGGAGCCTCGTGGTCTGACGGACTTGTTTCCGTCAAAGCATTAGGAAGCACAGACAGCGGTGTATCATGGATAGTTGAAACGGAGGGCAAACGTATCTTCCATGCCGGTGACTTGAATAACTGGTATGCAAGATTCTTGCCCGAAGTGGTGTTAGGACAGACGATTTATAGTGAGGAGATTGAAGAGGACATCGACCCGATAGCCCATGAGAAACAATATCTTGGGGAACTGAAGGACATCCGCAAGGTTGCCGACGGCTTCGATGTGGTGATGTTCCCCATAGACGGACGCATCGGCAACGGCTATACCCTTGGTGGCCGACAGTTCATCGAGCGGTTCAAAGTAGGCTTGTTTGTCCCCATGCACTTCGTCGTCAGTGGCTTTGAGTCTTCATGGCGAATGAAGGAGTTCACGGATGAAATGGACATACCCTTCTGGGAAATAACCAAGGAGGGAGATACTATCGAAATATGAACATTGGCAACCAGCAAGATTGTCCCTATAGTAATCACTGCCCGTTCCTTAATAACCTAAATCTTCGCCGACAAGCACAACAACATGCCGCCCCTTGGTTCTGCTGTTTCTCAGGAAATGGACATAGCTGCAAATACTCTCCGGTGAATTGCAGTTATGGCATCTGCCGTCTATCCTACAAGGTGTCTTGATGTCGAAACGCTGGGCATTGACAGGTGATGCTATGCTTCGGGCCCTGGCCAAAGCAGCCTCTACGGTCTGGGCTACCTTGTTGAGCCCGATAACGAAGATGACCTTTTTCGGTCCCCAGGTGATTGCAGCCACACGGTTGCCGTTGCCGTCGATATTCACGATAACGCCATCTTCCGATATGGCATTGGCACTCGTCAGGTACACATCGGCCGTAAAGGCCTTGAGATATATGGCTTCCTTTTCCTCGGGAGTCTCGGCCTGGTCACGGTCGAGGACTTCAAGCGTCCCCCTGCTTTTCAGGACTTCCGGAATACCAAGGTCGCAGACGGTAGCCGTTCCGCCCCATGTCACAGTACTTCCGTCGGCAATGAGTTCCGAGACTTTCTTCACAGCTTCTTTGCCTGTAGGACAGTAGAAGGCTTCCATATTACGGCGGTTCAGGTTCTTGATCATCTGCTCCGCCAATTTCTGATTTCTTTCTTCTTGTGGTGTCATATTGAATTGCTTCATCTATCGACTAAAATGGCTTGAATCGCGGTCATTTCTCCAACGTTTCCACCACCTCCTCCAAGAGGCTGATGATGGGAAGATGCTGCGGACAGGCACCCTCACACTGGCCACATTGTACGCAGGCCGAGGCTTTCTCTCCGCCGGGGCGCCAGTTGTATTCATTACGTGCCTCCTCCAGGTTGCCATACATTTTGTAAACGTTCATCACGGCGAAAATCTCGGGGATGTGGATATCCATGGGACAGCCCGGCGTGCAATAGTGGCAGGCCGTGCAAGCGATGTCGGCATACTGCTGCAAAGCTTGGGTGGCCGTTTCCAGCACCTGATGCTCATCGTCGGTCAAAGGCTGGAACTCGCGCATCACCGACACGTTGTCCTCCATTTGCTCCTCACTTGACATACCGCTGAGCACCATCATCACATTGGGCAGCGAAGCCACGTAACGGATGGCCCATGAGGCAAACGACGCATCGGAATTGGCACCCTTCAAGATGTCCTTCACCGCTTGTGGCGGGTCGGCCAGCTTACCTCCCTTCACGGGCTCCATCACGATGACGGGCTTGCCATGACGAGTGGCTATCTCATAGCAGCGGTGCGAATTGACTACGGGGTCTTCCCAGTCGGTATAGTTGATTTGAAGCTGCACGAACTCCACGTCGGGGTGGTCGGTCAGCAGCTGTTCGAGATGTTCCGGCGTGGAATGAAAGGAGAAGCCATAGTGGCGGATGAGCCCTTCTTCCTTCAACTTTTTCATATAGTCCCAGATACCATAACGGTCGAATCTGTCATTGTTTCCTTCGTCGATGCCGTGCAGCAGATAGAAGTCGAAATAGCCCGCACCCGTGCGTTCCAGACTCACCTTGATCTCGTTCTTCGCTTCCTCCTCGCTTTTGGCGGCGAATTCAGAGGCGTTCAGCTTGTCGGCCAGATAATAGCTCTCCCGCGGATAGCGGTCGCATAGTGAGGCTTTGGTGGCAGCCTCCGAGCCCTCATACACATAGGCGGTATCAAAATACTTGCCCCCGGCTTCGATGAAGGCATCCACCATCCGTTTGGTCTGTTCCAGATCAATGTCTTTCGTGCCTTCCATCCTGGGCAGTCGCATCATCCCGAAGCCCAGCTTCATGCAGTTTTCAATCAGTTGTTTTTCCATATTTTACGGCATTTTTGCTTTTGTTCTTCATTAAATATAAAGGCTATTTTTGCTGACATCCCAATGGAGGAGACGGCCTGTCTGATGTTCCGCTTCGCCGTCTCGGGCTTCATGGCTTCTTCGATGGGGAGGGAAGGAGGATTGATGCACTCCACCCTTGAGAATCCTGCATCGAGCAATTGCTGACGATCTTTGATACGGCCTGCAATCAGCATGACGGGAACATGATGATCTTGGGCTCGCCGGAGAATGCCAAAGGGCAGCTTTCCCATGAGCGTCTGACGGTCGGCAGAACCTTCACCCGTGATGATAAGAGAGGTGCCTGCAAGCTGCTCGTCAAAGCGGACCGCATCGAGCAAGAGGTCTATACCTGAACGGCACTGGGCATCCATATATTGCAGGAAAGCATAACCCATGCCTCCTGCCGCACCTGCACCTGGAACATGCTGACGGTCAAATCCGAAATGCCTGGCAGAGAATTCAGCGAAGCGTTTGGCTCGGGCATCGAGGGCTAAGACCATTTCAGGAGTGGCCCCTTTCTGGGGAGCGAACACATGGGCTGCCCCACCCTCTCCACAAAGGGGATTGGTGACATCGGTGGCAATGGTGAAACGGACGTCATCCAGCGCATGAACATCATCCCACGAACCGCCTTTTGCAAAAGCATCGATAATGGCCCTCAGCATACCTGTACCGCAATCGCTGGCGGCACTACCCCCAAGTCCTACGATGATTTGTCTGCAACCCCGTTGAACGGCATCCACAAGAAGTTGTCCCGTGCCATAGCTGGAAGCTATCATCGGATTACGCTCCTCGGGCGAGAGCAACGTCAGGCCGCTGGCCTTGGCCATCTCTATCACAGCCATGTCATCCTTTATCAGATACTGCGCTTCTACAGGGCGCATCAGCGGGTCTGATACGTTGATTTCCACCAATGAACCACCCACGGCACTCCGGAAAGCCTCCAGCCATCCCTCGCCGCCATCGCTGACAGGAATCTGCACGACCTCTGTATCCGGCATGCATTCCCTGATGCCCTCCGCAGCTGCCTGATTGGCTTCCACGGACGTCAGACACCCCTTGAAGGAGTCGATGGCAACGATAATCCGTCCTGTCATTCTGAAAGGCTCTTTTCTCCTTTGGATGAAACATTGTCCTTCGCCTGCTTGGCAAACTCGAAGAGTGACAAGGGCAGATGGCAATAGCCCGTGGGATTCTTGTCAAGGTAGTCCTGATGATATTCCTCGGCACAATAGTAGTTCTCCAAAGGCAGCTTTTCAACGGCCAGGGGACTGTCATAGTTCTTCTGTTCTTCGGCAAAGACTTTCCCGATAACCGGCAGGTCTGCGGCATCGGTATAATAGACACCTGTGCGGTAGCGGGTTCCCTCATCGTGTCCCTGCTTGTTCAGGCTTGTCGGGTCGATGGCCTTAAAGAACATCCGCAAGAGGAATTCAAGGCTCACCACCTCGGGGTTGTATCTGACGTGGACTGTCTCGGCAAAGCCTGTCTGGTCGGTATAGACCTCCTTGTAGGTAGGGTGCTCCGTGTGGCCATTGGCAAAGCCCACTTCGGTTTCCAGCACGCCCTCAATCTGCTTGAAGAAATGTTCCGTTCCCCAGAAGCAGCCTCCAGCCAGATAGATATCTTTCTCTTTCATACGCTTTTGATTTCACTTACATTTGCGGCTCCGCGATTTCCTTTCCGCGGCAGAAACGATGTGCAATCTGGCGGTCGTCGCCTACATAGATGTATCGCTCAAGACGGTGCAGCAGCGAGTATTCATCGGGGTGCAGCACATCATCGTCGATGACCAAGGCATCAAACTCATAGCCTGGCTCGAAGCTGCCCACCTTTCCGAAGAAGCTGCCAGCCGACTTGGTGGCTATCCAGAACACTTCCGACAAGGTGAGGAAGCCTCTGCTGTGGTCAAGCTGGTAATGCATCTTGCTGACCTGGATGGCATAGGTCAACATGCGGAACATGTTCAGGTCGTGGCCGCCGCTGATGTCGCTGCCGAGCCCCACGTTCAATCCTTCATCGAGGAAGTTACGCACGGGAGCCATACCCGACGATAGGTTGAAGTTGGATGTAGGGCAATGGGCCACCATGACGCCGTTGCGCTTCATCATTTCCAGCTCCTCGCCTGATGTCCATACACAATGTGCCATGATGGTGGGCGTCTGTCCGAAGAGCCCATAGCGGTTATAGGCATCGCCATAGCAAGTGCTCTCCCTTTCCAACTCCTTCACCCAAGCAATCTCCGACGTGTTCTCCGACAAATGCGACTGAACGGGCAGTTGGTATTTGTTGGCCAGTTCGCCACAGGCCTTCAGCAACTCCGGCGTACACGACGGGACGAAACGCGGCGTGATGATGGGACGCACCAGTGCATCAGGCTGGTTGAACTCGGCTATCAGCCGTTCGTTGCCCTCTACGGCTGCCTCTACCTCTTCCGAGAGATTGTCAGGGCAGTTGCGGTTCATGGCCACCTTGCCCACCCATGCGCCCATACCGGCCTCCTGGTAGAGTTTCATCAGCAGTCGGGTGCTCTCGGTGTGGACGGTACCGAAGACGCAGCTACGCATGGTGCCGAAAAGCCATTGTGTATGCAGAAAACGGCGATACATACGCTCGGCATAATGGATGTCGGCAAACTTAGCTTCCTCAGGGAAGGTATAGTTTTGCAACCACGGCAGCAGTTCCAGATCCATGGCCACGCCCTGATTATGCACCTGAGGCGCATGTACATGCATGTCGTTCATAGCAGGAATGAGCAGGCAGTTGCCGAAATCCGTGACCTCGACGTCCTCCCATTGACCACTGGACAAAGAGCTTTGTTCCTTTAATTCAGTCAAACTGTTGAAAACACCCTTTACGATACCGTCTTCCACGGCAATATAGCCGTTCTCGAATTCCTCGAAACGGCTTTTCTCCTTCGTGAAAAGGATATGTGCTTTATATATTTTCTTCATTACGCCTACAAATATAGCAAATCCCAGGTGAAAAAACAAGCTTTATGCCGACAAAAAGAGAAAACAGTTATGATGGCCGACCAAGATTACAAAAGCAGATACCCTACCAATAACAATTGGATAACGATAATGGCCGGAACACCATATCTGAACTTCTTATGAAGGGTCTTATGATGCCATACTCTCATTCCAAGCCATGCTCCGACGCTGCCTCCAAGAACGGCCAGCCCTAATAGTGCAGCCTCTCGGATACGCCACTTGGCCTTCCTTGCTTTCCACTTATCAATACCATACATGAAGAAGGTGACCACGTTGATGACAACGAGGTAAATAATTATAATCTGCTGCATGTCTTTCGTCAGAGTGTCCATATTTCACAAAACTTATTAAATCTGATTGCAAAAATAAGAAAAAACGAGGAATTATTCATATATTTGTTCCCGTATTTTGTTTATTAAGTATGAGAATCCTTTTATTGACCATTATGCTTTGTTTTGCCGTCGGAATGAAGGCACAGAACATAAGCCATATCGAGACGACCAAATCCTGGTATTATATCTATGACCAGAATGGCAGGAAGATAAAGACCCTCAGCACTACGCAAGGGGAACTGAAGGGTTACAGCTCCTCATTCTATATCATCAAGCAGGGCTCAAGCTTCTATATCACATACGACGCAAATGGTAAGCGGCTCCACACTTTCGGAGTTTCTTCCGTTGGCGAGATCATTGGAGTGGCCGGCGACACGTTTACTAGCCGCCTGGGCGCATTCATCCACACTTGGAACAAGGAGGGCAAAAGAATCAGTACGAGGGCCGCAAAATGACCGACAACCACGAAAGACTCCATGGATGATTCTATCCGTTCAGCAACTTCGTTACTTCTGCCGGATTGAGTGCCCATTCGTAGGTGTATGCCTCATCAGCTTCGTCCGGTTTCTCCACAATGGCAAGATGCTGGGCCTCAGCCTTCATGGCAAGCAACTCACCTACGGAGAGCTTGGATTCCAGTTTGTGGAGAAGGGCCTCTATGGATGCGCTATCGGCACCTCGCAGGGTCTGCGCCGTGAAAGGCATCTCCAACCAGATGATTTCGCGCTTGGCAACATCGAGAATGCCGAACACCAGCCCCTTGGAAAGATTGCCTTCGCTGATACGGACCATATGCTGAACACACGAAGGGTCGTAGGCTACACCCTTCTTCTCAGAAACTTTCATCGGATAAGCCGTATTCATCCATCCGACAACGAGATTGGGTGAAAGGGCTCCGGTGGAGTAAGCATTACAAGTGAAAGTAACATACTGGGCTCGGGCCTTCTCCAATTCAGGCAATGAAAGCTCGACATACTCGGCGGTACCCACCTTTTCAGGAACGGAACGGATATCGCCGGAGTGCTTGGCACCAATACAGGTCAGGTTATAATAGGCACACTCGGCAATTTTATTGTCTGGGAGCGAGATACGGGCGCTGAGATCCATGTCGAGGTGCTGCGCATGTAGTCCTTTACCCCATTGGAGGAAGAGGCGCACGGCATCGCCCTCCACAGGGAAACGGGTTCCCATCAGCGCACAGGAAGTGTCCTGAATAGTTGCCGAACGATCGCCCACGCTGACCGGAATATTATACAGAATGGGATCAATGAAGATGGTCTTTGCCTTCGTCTGCTGGGCAGCGAATCGTTTTGACATAGATGCCTTGTAGAGATTATTCACGGCCTCAGCCATTGACTTGAGGGTTTCCCCGTCATAGAGGGCCATCAGCTTGTTAGGCTCGATCTTGTGGGTAACACCCGTGATGGGACGTGCCAGTCGTGTTTCCTTCGGGTCAAAATAGGTCTCAGCAGCATTACCGAGTGACAAAAGCAGACGGGCTGGCAACTTGTCGGTAATCTCCCCAAAGGCAGAAAGCACCTTGTCACTGCCGAAGCGGAGCATCGAGGCAAACAGACAGCGGGCAAAAAGGCCGGGACGCTCCTTCAGCAAGGCCAATGTCTTTTCGGCATCGTTATTCGAGCGGGCCTTGTCAACCCGGCCCTGCCAGGTGTCGTAGTCCTGTTTGTAGAACACATCGAGTATCTCAGCCAAGTGGTCGAGCCCTTTCTTTCGGGAGTATTCACCAAGGCGGAGGGCACGGATTATGCGCACCCACATACCTCGCTTAGGATTCATGTTCTCAGCGGCCTGCCGGGCAGTCATGGGAATACCGTTCAGCCACTTTGCCACACGCAGACAAGCTTTACGGTCGTACTTCAACATCAGTTTCTGCTTCATCTCACGGGCTGCATCCACCCCCTTGTCAAGCGGTCCCCACATGTGGCTGTACAATTTACGGGCATGAGCGACAAGCGTCTTAGGCTCGATAATCTGTACGTAGCCGGTCTTTTCATACCAAAGATAACGGAGAATGTCGGTAGGCGTCTTCAACAACCTTGAAGCCTCATCTGCCTTGTCCTGTGCAACTAGCAGCTTGACGACCAGCATGGCAGTCTCCTTCATCGTGATATTGGCATCATCAGGCAGCGGGAACTCACGAAGCAGCTGCTCCAGCGAATCCTTTTGGGTGCCGTCGAGCGGAGTGGCTGATGCCAGGAGGGATGCGAACATGTGCTTCATATCCTCAACTGTGAACAGACGTAGTTCTTTCAACTTGCTTGCCTGACCCTTATAGACAAAGTCTGCCGTCTCGAACGGAGTACCGCAGAACGGGCAACCGTTGTAGCGCTCCAATGGGAATGTTCCTTCAGGAATAAGATGTCCGCAAGGCAGATCCGTTCCCTTGAAGCCGGCTTCCTTGCCGAAGATATTGGCAATCAGAGTAATGAGATGGTCGGCCATCGTTTCGCCGGTAGGCACATCCCATCCCTTGACGAGCGGCGCCCAGTTGAGTTTGACGCCCATCACGTCGTTGATGCACTCGGTGATTTCCGCTAACCGGTTGGGGGAAACGGCATTCAGAGCATGGAGAAGTTCTTCGCTGACACAGAATCCGTTCTCCTTCAGACGGGCGATGAAAGCCATCGCGGGTGCCGAAGCCTCGGATTTCATATTGATGTCTTCACGGTTGATGTCGAGGAACACAGCGCGGTAGCGCAGTGCCACCTTTGTCAAGGTATTGTTGTTCATAATATTGTAATTAAAAGGTAATTGGCTGACAGGGACTATCAAAAATGTGGAAGTATGTCAGCCTTGACCTTGTTAATATTAAAAGAGGTAATTGAGAAACTGAGGATCAGGACCGAAGCCCCGTAAAACAAGGAGTAAGTCTCTCTTGGACCTCATTATCTGATTACATTGCAAAGATAGTGATTATTTACGCAATCTATATGCAAAGTTGGAAATAATTAATAAAAAAAAACTAAAAAGCGCATGTTTCGATTCACAAGTGCACTCAAAATGCACTTTTTTCCCAAAGTCTTTACAAATGAAATAAAGTTTTCATTAGACAATCTCATAGATTATAAATAATTTATTATCTTTGCAACCGGAATTAATTATCAACTAAATCCTTACAATTATGAAAAGAATTATCAGCTATTTAGCCTTTGTTGCCGTGATGATTTTAGCCGTCACAGCCTGTTCCAAAAAGGAGGAAGGCGCGACAAACAATTTCCGCATCAAACGTGGTACTAATGTGAGCCACTGGCTGTCGCAAAACAACGAAGACCGTGGCGAGGCCCGTCGTTTGCATATCCAGGAAGATGACTTCGCACGTCTGGATTCACTCGGCTTTGACTTCGTTCGCCTGCCGATTGACGAAGTACAGTTCTGGGACGAAGAGGGCAACAAACTGCCCGAGGCTTGGGAATTGATGACCAATGCTATCAATTGGGCCGAGAAGCATCACTTGCGTACCATCGTCGACCTGCATATCATCCGCTCCCACTATTTCAATGCCGTCAACGAAGGAGGCGGTAATGCCAATACCCTATTCACTTCTGAAAAGGCACAGCAAGACCTCATCAATATGTGGTATCAACTGTCAGACATGCTGAAAGGATACAGCGTCGACTCCGTGGCTTATGAGTTCATGAACGAGCCGGTAGCTGAAGACCACGAACAATGGAACCAACTCATTGCCAAGGTTCACAAGGCACTTCGCGAGCGTGAACCACAACGCACCCTCGTCATTGGCTCCAATATGTGGCAGAGCTACGGAACCATCAAGTATCTGAAGGTGCCCGAAAACGACAAGAACATCATACTCTCGTTCCACTATTACAACCCGATGATCCTGACCCATTACGGTGCATGGTGGACGCCCATCGGCAAATATACCGGCAAGGTGAACTATCCCGGTGTGCTCGTTTCAAAGGAAGACTATGACGCTGCCAGCGACTCCGTCAAGGCGGTCATCGATGAAAACAAATTCACCACGGAAGAATGGAATATCGACAGGATTCGAGCTGACTTCAAGGATGCCATTGAGGCTGCCAAAAAGTATAACCTTCAGTTGTTCTGCGGTGAGTGGGGCGTATATGAGCCTGTGGACCGCGAACTGGCCTACAAGTGGACAAAGGACATGCTGACTGTCTTTGACGAGTTCAACATTGCCTGGACCACATGGTGTTACGATGCCGACTTCGGATTCTGGGATCAGAAGAAACACGACTTCAAGGACAAGGGACTTGTTGACTTGCTGATGGCATCGAAGGGATTGGAGAAAGAGGAAGCAAAATAATAGCAAAACAATCTCTCCACATACAAAAAGAGGATATCGCGCTTGATATCCTCTTTTCTTTTTATCAAATCTTGTTTCCTAAGGGAAAAATGTATTCGCGATACATTTTCTCCACAATATGATACGATAATTCTATTAAGAAGTTAAAATTACACACATATAGATACAATTCATACCATGAAATTATGACAAATGGTCTATTTGCAGTAAATTTGCAGAAAAACAGGCACTATATGAAGAAGGCACTCTTAATACTTTATATCTATTGCGGATTGATGTCAACTGCATGGAGCCAACAGAATCTGAACTTCAAGACGCTTGACGTGAAAGGAGGGTTGGCAGACAACTACGTACGTGACATCACACGTGATTCCTATGGCTTCATGTGGTTCTCCACCATCAACGGCCTAAGCCGCTATGACGGTTATGTCTACAAAAACTATATGTTGGACAAAGTAGGCGTTTACAATAACGACGTGAGTCGGGTGATGGAAACGGCAGACGGGATGCTGTGGTTGATTTCAGACAATAACGTGCTGGTTTATAATCGCCAGAAAGATGCCATAGAGAACAATGGAAAAGAGATGCTGAACAAGCTAGGCATAAAAAAAGCCACCAACAAGCTTTATGTTGATGAAAGCCACAATCTATGGGCTTCATCAAATGAAGCATTATATAACTACAACTACACCAAGAAAAGCCTCACGGTGATACACTGAACCAAAAGCCTGACGTCATTGATATTGCCTCGCGTGGGGATGTAACAGCCATACTGACAAACGACGGCAGATTCTACAGAGTGGACCTCAACAGCAAGAAACTCATTTACGAGGGAGAAACAAAACTGTCAAATATATCCCGCTATCATCATCTGTATCTTGACTGTCGGATGCGATTGTGGATCTATACGGCACACACTCCCGTAGAGCGGCCGCTCTGCTACTCGCTGAAAGAAAACAAATGGGTAACTAATCCTTTGACAGAGCAGCTTCAGCACGTCAACATCACGGTCATTTATGATGACAACGACGGCCATCTGTGGATTGCAACCGAGAATAGAGGAGTTTTCGTTTGTAATGAGAATGAAGACGGACCGCTTGCCCCTTATGGCATCAGCCCTTTCCTATCCTACAACAGTCATATCAACTGCTTCTACAAGTCAGGTAGTCAGATGTGGATGGGATCAGCCAAGCAAGGAGTGGCCTACACGAATCTGAACAACACACTTTTCTCTCTAGTGAGCACAGGCAACCGCGAAGACATCAACTACATAACTGAAGACCGACAGGGGAACATCTGGATAGGCTTCGACGGAGACGGCGTAGCACGACAATCAGCAGGAGGGAACATCACATATTATAATGTGGAAAACGGGGGCACTCCTTCGAACATCATAACCTCTATGGCCATCACCCCTGAAGGGGCTGTATGGCTGGGAACCGATGGCGAAGGTTTGGCCCGGCTTGAAGGTAATCAGTTCAGAAAGATACATCTTGATAATATCAAGCCAGACAACGCAGAGGCTTTGGTGAAATGTATGATTGCCGACAACGAGGGGAACATCTGGATTGGCACGGTGGACAATGGCGTCATCTACCTTGGGAAAGATGGCCGTCAAACCATTCTAAACAACAACAATTCCCCGATGATGTCCAACAGTATCATGAGTCTGGCTATCGATGAAAACGGATGGCTGTATATCGGCAATAGTCATGGACTATTCATCTATGACACTCGCAAACAGACATTCATCACGCCCAAGAAGGTAGCCGAAACCCTGAAAAATGAATACTTCACTTCCATCTTCATAGATTCCCGTGGACTGGTATGGGCTGGAAGCCGTAACGGTATTTGGATCTACCATAGGAACAACGGAGAGATTTCCCATTTACAGGCTGCTGACGGTCTCTCCAACAATTATGTACGTGCTATCGTGGAAGACAAATTCCACTATATGTGGCTGAGTTCCGACAATGGCATTACCAGGATACAAGTAAAAGAAGGAAACGACGCGCCCCAATTCATATGCCAACCCTATTATGATGAGGATGGACTGCAACAGGCCAACTTTTTCAACAATGCCGCATGTTCAACTAAAGACGGAAGATGCCTGATTGGCAGTTTCAAGGGTTATCTGCAGATTCAACCTAACCAGTGTAACATCACTTATCCTGACATGAAAGTCTTGTTCACCGAACTTTATATCGATGGCAAGGCTGTAACCGTGGGCGATGAAAGCCATGCATTGAAAGAGAGCATGCAACTGACGAAAAAGGTTGTCATCAACGATGACGTGAATAACTTTGCCATAGCCGTATCCTGTATGAACCAGGCGATGAAGCAACGGGTCAGTTATATGTATCGTATGAAAGGACACGGCGAAAACTGGAACAAGGTAAACGGGAACTACATTTATTTCAACGAACTACCCTCAGGAAGCTACACGCTGGAGGTTAAAGCCGTGGCACCAGGGGGATGGAGCAGCGAGATTTCCACCGTTCAGATTGTGGTAAAGCCACCATTCTGGTTGTCAATTCCGGCATTGATTCTTTATGGTCTTCTTGCTTTGGGGGCTTTATGGCTATACATCCTTAAGCTCAAGAAAAAGCAAAAGAAGACGATGGAAGTGCAAAAGATGGAGATGGAACTGGCTCAGCAATACGAAATGGAAGAAAAGAAAATAAAATTCTTCACCAATATCAGCCATGACCTGAAGACCCCCCTCTCACTCGTCATTGCCCCACTTGAGAAAGTACTTTCAGGAAATATTGACAAGTCTGTTAGGACGGAACTCAATATGGCATGGAAGAATGCTAAACTGCTGCTCGATGAAATCACCCAGCTGCTGGACTTCCGCAGACTCGATGTGGGATCAGAGAAACTATACAAATCTCATGGTGACATGGTGTCGCTGGTACAAAAACTGGTGCAAGGATTCAACTACTTTTCCGAGAACCGCAACATTCATACCAATCTGCGTATCAACGTTCAGTCGCTGGAAATGGATTTCGACGAGAACAAGATGCGGCGTATCATCAACAACCTGCTCTCAAATGCTTATAAATACAATAAGGAGAAAGGAACGGTGAACGTGACATTAGGCGTTCGCCATCAAGACGGACGAAAGATGATGGAACTGCAGGTAGCTGATACGGGCAAGGGCATCAGCGATGAACACAAAGAGCATATCTTCAAGCGTTTCTATCAGGAAAGCAATGACGGTGAATATATAGGCAGTGGCATCGGACTCCATATTGTGAAAGAGTACGTGAATATGCACGGAGGAGAAGTGACAGTCAAGGATAATCATCCTGAAGGTTCAATCTTCGTTGTTACTATACCAATAGACGAAGAGCAACAGGTGAAAGATGAAAGACTGACGATTCAAGAGGAAGGGGCGGAGCAAAGATTGATGGACAAGAGCGAAAATGCCGAGAAGACCGGTCAGGAGAATAGTCGTACGACCATCCTTGTAGTCGAAGACAACTTTGACTCTCGTCATTTCCTCGAACGTAGCCTCAACGATGATTATGAAATTCTCACAGCCAGCAACGGAAAAGAGGCTCTCGACATCATGAAAGACCATGACGTGAATCTGGTGATCAGCGATGTGATGATGCCTGTGATGAACGGACTGGAACTCTGTAACCGAATCAAGACAGACGTGAACTATTCGCACATCCCCGTCATTCTGCTGACCGCCAAATCAACGGAAGACAACATCATGGCAGGACTCCGAGACGGTGCCGACGAATATATCACCAAACCCTACAACCTGAATATCCTGAAACTGCGAATCAAAAAGATTCTGGAATGGACTGACGAGGTTCATCAACGTATAGCCAACGGCATAGAAATAGAGCCCAGCAAGATTACTGTCAGCTCTGTGGATGAGGAACTCATCAGCAAGGCCATCCGGCTGGTAGAAGAGAATATGCAGGACGGCAATTTCTCAGTAAGTGAACTGAGCAGCGCCATTGGTATGACACGCGGGCATCTCTATAAAAAGATGATGGCTATCACAGGCAAATCACCTGTAGAATTCATCCGCATACTCAAGATAAAACGTGGACGCAGCCTGCTGGAACAAGGCAAGACGAACATATCGGAAGTGGCTTATGCCGTTGGTTATTCCAGCAAACAGTTCTCAAAGTATTTCAAGGACGAATACGGCTGTTTGCCTTCTGAATTCCTGAAACGAAACAGACAGACTACAAACTAATTTACTTTGTTCCTCAAACAACCATTGGAAGCAACGCAAAACATCATCGGATGAAGTACAAAGTAAATTAGTTTGTACCCGAGCCAATAATTAAACGGGAAACGTGCATCTATCAAATGAGGGCGTGCCAGTGATGACACGCCCTCATTCTCTTATTGTGAAATCTCCTGAGTCTTGGTATCCCCAGGTTTGAAGAGCAGTCCCTTACAGGTCTGGGCATCAGCCTTGTAAGCCTTCCATTCTATCTTATTCCAATCAATATCACCCGTATGCTGAGCCACGGGAACGTGGGGAATGAGCGAACCGTCGCGCACAAGGATAATGGCGGGAATCTTTCCGGCCTGTATGTCCTGATAACCGCCTTCGTAAACCTTCCCATTCTGGTAGTCAATCCACTTACCTTTCGGCAGATAGCATGTACGGCTGTTGCCACTCTCCATCAAGGGCGCCACCAGAATCTGGGAACCAAAGAGGTATTCATCTTCTACAAGCCAAGCCCCCGGATCATTGGGGAACTCCACGAAGAGAGCACGCACCATTGGAAGTCCACGCTCACTACAGTCTTTAGCCTGCGCATAGACGTAAGGCATGAGTTGATATTTCAGTTCCGCACTCTCACGGAAAGCCTGGGTAAAAGACTCTGAAATCAGCCATGGCTCCGTAGGAGGTGCTCCGTGAGCGCGCGTATGACTGCTCAGGAAACCGAATGGCAGCCAGCGGCGATAAATATCTTCAGGAGATGCGGTAACGAAACCGCCCATGTCATGGCTCCAGAAAGAGAATCCGCTGAGTCCAAAGGAAAGACCGCCCCGAAGGTCACCAAGCATACCAATATTGGTAGTGGCAGCATCACCACCCCAATGGAGGGGATAGCGCTGAGAGCCTGCCCACGCTGAACGTGCCCAAATGACAGGTTCCGAACCATTCTTGGCAATGCCTTCGAAGAGAGCCTTGTTATAGCGCAAAGGATAGAGATTGTGCTCATAGAAACCGCCCTTTCCACTGGCATAGACACCATTGAAGGGAGCTGCCTCACCAAAGTCGCACTTGATGACATCCACACCTTGGCGAATCAAACCGCCTATCTTGGACTGATACCAATCAACGGTCTGAGGACTACTCAGGTCAAGGACGGCATCCTCATAAGGCATACCGCCATTGGCGTTCTTCACATGCATACCCTTCTCCACAATTTCCTTGAAATAACGGTTCTTAGGCGTGAAATACGGCAACTGCCAAAGACAGGTATGAAAACCCATCTTGTCCATCTTTTTCAGCATCCCCACGGGATCCTTGAAACGGTTCTTGGAGAACTCATAGTCACATTGCCAGTCCACATCAAACCAACCGGTATCAAAGTGGATGACATCAGATGGGATGCGGTGTTGACGGAGTTTGTTGGCAATATCCAGGCCTTCCTCCTGTGAGAAATAAGTGATGCGGCTCATCCAAGTGCCGAAAGTCCAGAGCGGCAGCATGGGCGACTTGCCCGTGATATTGGTGTATTCGTCAAGTATTTCCTTTGGCTCTCCGAAAAAAAGGAAGAGATCCACCTTCTCGTCACCCATAAACAGGCGTGAGGCTCCAATATAAGACGCTCCGAAATCACATGTTACGGGAGCCGACGTGTGCATGAAGATGCCATAGCCACGATTGGAGAAGAAGAAGGGGACCGGCTTGTACATACCGTCACTCTCAGGTCCCTGCGGGTCGGTAACATAAAGATGAACTTTCTGCCCTACTTTATCGAGTTTAGTAAATGACTCACCACAGCCCACGATGTGTTCACCCGAGGCCAAAGTGAAGACCGGATTCACGGAACGTGAATTATCACTGCCACGTTTGATGAACGAGAACGGCAGAAGCTTAATCTGTGAAGAATCATTGTCGATGATATGGCGTGTTTGCGTCAGGATCTTTCCATTTTTGTCGCGAAGCACGATACGGAAAGGATAGCGCTGAATTTCAAGGGAGCCGTATTCGCTTTTATAAGCGATGCTACGACCTTCGCTAACAGGATGCCACTCTTTTGTAAGGGAGCCATTGGCTGCACCTGCCAACTTACCCAAAAACTCGGGAGCAAACATCGGGTCGCTTCCATCTTCATTCTTAGGCTCTACAGGTGTGGTGAGCATCGTCAAGCGAATGCACCGGGGAGAGATGAAGCTAAGCTGTAGTTTCAGTTGCGGATCGTTATCGTATTCCGTTGAGGGGAAATCAAGCATCTCCATCCTTACGGGCCAGTAACCATTAAGATTGAAAGCCTGTCGCGGTGAGAGTCTGTAACGGTTCCATTTCACGGTTCCCGTAGCCTTTGCAGCATCAAATGACGCCACACTATCGGCAAGGAAATAAGTGTTAGACAGGTCGGAGAAATCGGTTGACATGTCTTTCTGGATGTTCATCAGGTACTGAACACCGGCGTTGGTCTGTATTTGCGAATAGGTTGCCAACGCACCGCAAAAAGTGCAGATTACGCAAATGAATATCTTTTTCATCATGTATTACTATTAGGTCTATCTGTTCAGCTTATGTTAATTACGGATTCACGGGTTTACCAAGCAATTGGCGCATATGAGTTTCCAGGATATGGAATCCGGGTTCCACCATTCCTCCATGACCATGACCGTCAAGTTCATAAAGCCATGTCTTTTCATGTCCTGCCAGTTTCATCATCCTAGCCAAATACTGGTTCTCATCGTAGCGGCCAAAGAGTTCCAGTTCACGGTCACCACATATCAGCAAAAACGGCGGACAATCCTTTCTCACCCAATAGAGGGGAGCATATTCATCGATGGTGGGCTGCAAAGGACTGATTCCTTGCATCTTACGTACATTATAATGTGTGATGGCCTGTCCGCTAAAGGGAGCATAGAGCATCACGGAGTCGGCGTCTATGCCATAGTTTCCGAGCCATGCCTTGTTCAGGCAAAGCAACATTGCCAAATAGCCGCCAGCCGAATGGCCTGTAACCACAATCTTCTTCGTGTCACCACCGTACTTCCCTATATTGCCGAACACCCATGCCACGGCTTCAGCTGCATCATCGACCGTTTCCTTGATGGTCACTTTGGGCAACAGGCGGTAGTTGGCACCCACTACGACATAACCTTTATCTTTCAGTCTTTCAGGTATTTCCTTATTACCTGCTTCCAATCCACCGCCGTGGAACCAAACCACGACAGGACAATCTTTCTGATTCTCAGGATAGTAGATATCTAGCTTCAGGCGTTCCTGTGCATAGGCATCCTGCTTGGTCGTATAGCAGATGTCATTAACCTGCTGGTAAGTCTGAGCATGAAGCGCAAACGCAAACAGCATAGTTAATATAAAAGAAAACTGTCTTTTCATATCTTCTCTGTGTTTTTAGTCCATCGGATAGCGGACGCCCCACTCCATTCGCAAGTCGTCCATCATCTTCATAATCGTCAGCGTCTCGTCGAGAGGCATCATGGGGGACTCGGTCCAATTGTTTTCCAAGGACTCCTTACATGCCAGAAACTCGTATTCATAGCCAGTAATCTGGTCAGGCACACGGAATTCTTCCTCTAGAACATGATTGCGACCAAAGATACTAATAACCTGCGGATTATTGATATCGTCGACAGCCAGACAGGCTTTAGTACCGCTGATTATACCTTGATTGTCGTTTACGCAAAGTGCCGACGACTGGATATTGGCCATCACACCATTGTCGAGTACATAGGAAGCCACATTCTGCAAATCAACGCCGAGGTCGGATTTCATGCAATTGGAAATGACACGCTCCACCCTGGCATCGCAGAACATACGGAAGAAATTGATGGCATAGACACCCACATCGAGCAAAGCGCCTCCGCATAGTTCGGGTTTCAACAGGCGTTCCTTATGAAGCATCGGATAGCCGATAGTAGCAGAAATCAACTGGGGAGTTCCGATACGGCCGTCGGCTATCAATTTATGAATCATCTGGACAGCAGGCTGATAGCGTGTCCAAATGGCTTCTGCAACAAACACTTTGTGCTCTCGGGCCAAATCCACGATATCCTTGCTTTCACGATAATTAGCCATGAAGGCTTTCTCCACCAGGCAAGGTTTACCCTTGAGAATGGCTTCACGGGTCACATCATAATGATGACTGTGAGGCGTGGCGATATAAACCAAATCCACATCCGCATCATCAAGTAAATCTGAATAAGTCCCATAAGCCCGTTCAAAGCCCCATTCCCTGGCAAAGGCCTCTGCCTTTTCCAACGAGCGTGAGGCAATGGCAAAATTATCCACTCCTTCCAAATCCTTCAGGGTGGAAGCGATTTTACCTGCTATGGTGCCGGCTCCGATGATACCAACACGCATCACGTTGTTTTCTGTCATAAATGTTTGTGTTATTTGATTATGTGAGTAGTCTCTTTCATCCCGAAAGTGGAAGCCTTTAGTTCACCCTTGCCACTTACAGCCACCATGCACTTGCCCATGAAAGCCTTTCGCTTGGTATCCTTGAAACGCTCCATAGAGAATTGGCTGCCATTATCCACGCCGATGATCTCCAGTCCGCCGGTAGTCTCAAAGAATACCTGGTTTTCAGCCCAAGGACACAGATTGCCGTCCTTATCCACCACCTCCACATTTACGAAGGTTGTGGTCTTTCCCTTATAATCGGTAGTCAGACGCAGATGATCGGGCTGTCCTGCCGTTTTAATGGTTTGCGTAGCCACAATCTCTGGATAGCCGTTCTTCACGGCTGCCTTACGGGCGACTACTTTCACTTCACCAGGCTCATATTTCACACGCCATGAGACATGATAGACGTGACTGTCGGCTTTTCTGCGGACACCTTGAGATTTTCCGTTTACATACAATTCCACCTCGTCGGCATTATTGTAATAGCACCACATATCTATTTCCTGACCTGGTAACCAATTCCAATGGGGGAAGAGATGGAGCACGGGCTTATTAGTCCATTCACTTTGGTACATGTAATAGATGTCCTTCGGGAAGCCGGCAAGATCTATAATGCCGAAATACGAACTGCGAGCAGGGAAGCCGTAAGGCGTAGGTTCTCCAATATAATCGAAGCCCGTCCAAATGAACTGTCCACCGACATAAGGCGTATGCTTGACTACGTCCCAAGTTTGTTCATGGGTGCTGCTCCACGATGCGTGCATATTGTCATATGCCGAACACATAAACGAGGGATCTGTATATGGCATCCACCATTCCTTCGGTGCTACATAGATGCTGTCGGAAGGCATCATATAGTAGCCTCGTGTCTGAAGGGCAGATACACTCTCACTCATTATGAACGGCTTATTTGGGAAGTTCTTTGGCACGTCCTTAATCCACTGATGGTGATAGTTGAAACCGATAATATCGATAGCCCCGCTCTTGAAGAGATGGTTCTTCGGATCGGGTTCATTGCAGCCTGCAGTGATGGGACGAGTCTTGTCGTATTTCTTTATGATATTGGCTAAATGCTGGGTTAGCAAAGCATTGGGCGTCATTTCTTCACCGTGGGCTAATGTGGAGGCATCATGACCCGCATTAAGAATCAGATTTGCCTGCTCAAGGGTCAATTCATCAGCATCTGCCGAAGACCACTGCTCGAGCACTTCATTACCTATCGACCACATCAATATGCACGGATGGTTACGGTCGCGCTTCACCAGGTCAGAAAGGTCACGCTCATGCCATTCGTCGAAAAAGCGTGCATAGTCGTTCTGCGTCTTCTTGCGTCGCCACATATCAAACGACTCATCCATTACGATGAGTCCCATCGTGTCACACATATTCAGAAGTTCCGGAGCAGGAGGATTATGAGAAGACCGGATGGCATTCACGCCCATTGCCTTCAATTTCACCAGTTTACGGTGAAGGGCATCTTCATTGAGGGCTGCTCCCAGACAGCCGAAGTCATGATGTTCACAGACACCATTGATCTTCACTGGTACAGAATTGAGTGAGAAGCCCGCTTTGGGATCAAAGCGGAAACTCCTCACTCCCGTGTTAGTTTCATATACATCAACAATTTTATCACCAACACGTATCTCGGTGCGCACCTTATAAATATAAGGATTGTCAAGTGTCCACAAATGAGGATTCTTCACCTGAAGCGTGGAACCATTGGATTTGGCGATCTCTTTTCCTTCGGCATCCAAAAGGATATTGGTTATCTGGGTGTCCTTCGTCTTGTTCGCTACTTCTACCATAACGTTGAATGTAGCTGTTTTATTATTCTTTGACAAAGAAGAAGTGACATATGTCCCCCAATGGGCCACATGCGTATGTTCTGTTTGAGTCAGCCATACATGACGGTATATACCACAACCGCTATACCAACGGGAGTTTGGCTGGTCGCTATTGTCCACTCTGACGGCAATAATATTCTCACCTTTCTTCAGATATTCTGTGATATCATATTCAAAAGAACTATAGCCATAAGGACGGAATCCCACTTTCTGACCATTCACATAAACGGTAGAGTTCATATAAACGCCATCAAACTCAATGAAGCAGGAAGTACCTCCGTCTTGTGAGGGTGTCAAGGGAATACTGAATGTTTTCCTATACCATCCTACTCCACCAGGTAAAGCTCCCCCACCCGCTCCAGAAGGATTGCTGGCATAGAAGTCACCCTCTATAGCCCAGTCGTGAGGTAAAGAAAGCTTTCGCCAATGAGAATCATTATAGTCTACATCTGCCATATGTGCAGAATCTGCCAACACAAACCGCCAATCAGCATCAAAACATTTGCGTTCTCGAGCCTGTACTGTATAGAGAGCCGCCATCGCAAGCAGCAGAAACAAAAATCTTTTCATATGTAATGTTTGTCTAAAAAACGATTGCTAAATAACATCTAAGGGCTTTCCCTTACACAATCAGAGCTTCACGCTGACGGCCTTGCCCGTATAGGTGACAACCTTGCCGGCAGCATTGAAATCGAGCGGCTGGGCGTTGTCCTTCGTCACCAGCACAATGTTGAACGTGCGGCTCTTCAGCATACCGCTGAAACTGCCCTTACGCTGACCGAACGAAACACTCTTCGAGGCATCGTCGTAGCTGATGTCGATGGTGGCATACTTGCCCTTCTCGTAGTTGTAGTTGGTGCCTTCGTCCTCGTAGAGCTGGAACTGGCCGTTGCGTCCTGCATAGATGTAGAGCGTAATCTCTGAGGCGGGTTTCTCGCTGCTGTACTGGATTTCGGGACCGAATGGAACGATGGAGCCCTCGCGCACAAAGACCGGAATACGCTCGAACGGAGCATCCACTATGAGACTCTGTCCGCCCTCGATGAACTCGCCGTCGTACAGGTTATACCATCCGCTGGCCTTGGGGAAATACACCTTGCGGTTGCGGGCCTTATACTGGCCTACAGGACAAGCCATGAATGCCGGACCGAACATCCACTGGTCCTTGATGTCGTACACTTTCTCATCGTTCTGGAAATCCATCACGAGGGCACGCATCAGCGTGTAGTCGTTCAGGTGAGCCCAGCCGGCCATCGAGTACAGATAGGGCATCATGCGATAGCGCAGTTTGTCGTAATAGACGATGGTCTGATAGCACGGATGACTCTCGGGAGCAATGTTCCACACCTCACGCAGAGGCCACTGACCGTGAGCACGATAGAGCGGAATGAAGCAGCCGAACTGGTTCCAGCGGGCCTGCAATTCGCGCCACTCCGTCAGGTCGCTGTTCTCAACGCCTGTCTTGTCGAACTCCTGCTGGGCTGCCACATAGCGGTCTTCGACGCAGAATCCGCCCTGGTCCATACCCCAGAAGGGAACGCCCGACATGGAGTAGTTCAAGCCTGCCGTCATCTGTGCCCGCATATCCTCCCAGCGGGTTCCGATGTCGCCGCTCCAGGTAGCCGTAGAGTAGCGCTGCTCGCCTGCAAATCCGCTTCGGGTGAGCAGGAACACGCGGGGCTCGTTGGCCTTACCCTTAAAAAGCGAGCGCTGGCCGTTGTAGATGGCATCGGCATTCACGGTGCTGTAGGCATTGAAGTATTCGGTCGACGAACCCATTGCCGTGGGACCGCTCAGCGCCTTGCGGTACCACATCGGGGTGCAGTCGCGCACGTTGGGCTCTGATGCATCCATCCACCAGGCATCAATGCCGTGCTTGTATTTTGAATAGAGGTTCTCGTCCATCTGGCGCCAAAACATCTTGCGGGCACCCTCGGCATAGGCATCGTAGAACGAGCCGCGGAAGCCCAGCCAGTCGTGAATGTCGTCGGTGATGGCCTGATGGTAGATCCAACCCTTGGCATCGAGTTCCTTATAGTTGGCCACGGTGTCGTAGAACTTAGGCCATACGCTGATCATGAAGCGGCCGCCCATCTTGTGCACATTGTCGAGCATCTGCTGCGGATTGGGATAGCGCGAGGCCTCGAAGGTGTGGTCGCCCCACGAGTCGAGCTTCCAGTAGTTCCAGTCCTGCACGATGTTGTCGACCGGAATATGACGCTTGCGGAACTCAGCCAGCGTCTCCTCGATTTCAGCCTGCGTCTTGTAGCGCTCGCGGCTCTGCCAGAAACCGAGCACCCACTTGGGATATACGGGAGCCTTGCCGGTCAGCGTGCGATAGCCTGAGATAATCTTGTCGAAGTTGTCGCCGGCAATGAAATAGTAGTCCATATCGCGACTCATCTCGCTCCAGATGCATAGCTGGTCGCGCTGCTCACGGCTGCGGGGCTCGGATACGCGGAGTCCGCAATACGACACATCGCCGTCGGGCTGCCACTCAATGCGCAACTGTGTCTTCACGCCCTGCTTCAGGGGAGCGGCAAACTTCCAGGTGTTGGGATTCCAGGCTGTGCGCCAACGCTCAGGCACCACTTCCTCGCCACCCAGATACACCTTCATGTAGCCGGCATAGTAGAGAATGAACTGATAGAGCTCGGTCTTGGAAGCCTCCACAAAACCCTCATAGACCACGTTTGCTCCCTTCATCTTGAAACCTTTCGGCAGGTTTTTGATGCCGCCGGGCTCGGTCTGGTTGGCAATGGCCGATGTGGTGGGAGTATCGAATTCGAAGTAGATGGAATCCTCGCCGCGCACAATCTTCTTTCCGTCCTTGTCGGTATAGGTGCCGGTCAGTCGGCCGGGCTTGCCGTTCTTGTCGTAGAGCTTGAAGGCGCGGTTCAGCTGCAAGTAGTCGTTAGGATTGCCGAAGCGGCAGTAGCTGTACGAATCCCACAGGATGCCGTAGCCCTTGGTGGAGAGCACGAATGGGATGCTCACCTTTGTGTTATACTGGAACAGGTCTTCGTTCTTGCCCTTCATATTGAGTTCCTCGGCCTGATGCTGGCCCAAGCCGTAGAGAGCCTCCTGCTGGTTGTCGAACCTGAGTGTCCACGAGAGTCCGTTGCGCTGTTCCTCGGGGATGGTGCCGATGCCAATCTCGCGCTCGGGCACGCGGAAATTAGTGAATGTCTTGCCGTCTTTTGCCTCGGCAGCCAGTTGCTTTCCTGCTGCATCGAAGAAACTGACGCGGCCGCTCTGCTTGTCAACACGGGCGGTGATGCCCTTCGCCTTTACCACGAAGTCGCTGCCCTCTTCCGAAGTGGTGAACTGCGGCTTTGCCGTCTGCTGCACAATCATCAGGCTCGGCTGCTTCTGCGGCAGCTGTGCCTCTGAGGTGGCCTGCACGCGGATGATGTTGTCGTTAATCACTTGCAAAGAGACAACCTTTGCGCCATTTGCGGTAGGATTGTCCAACTGAACCGTCACGCGGTTACCGTCTTTCGTAACTGCTGCCTGTGCAAATCCCACACAAGAAAACAGTACGGTCGACATTAATAATCTAGTAATACTCATTTTCGGCTTATTTGTCTTATAGATTTAATTTGCTTGCAAAGATAGCACTAAAAAACCGATTTGTAAAATGTTAGCGTTAAGAATTTGTGTATAAATTGTTAAATTATCCCTTTTTTACCTCTTTATACTGAGAAGGCATCATACCATACATCTCCTTGAAGTACTTGGAGAAATAACGCGGATTGTTGAAACCGACCATATAGGAAATCTCTGCCACACTGAGTTGACTCTGACGGAGCAATTGTTCAGCTCGACGCAGACGAATGAGACGTATAAACTCCGATGGTGTACTGCCTGTCAACATCAATAACTTCTTGTAAAGATGGACACGTGACATATTCATTGCTTCACTGAGCGACTCCACCGACAGCTCTGGATTATTGATATTATCCTCCACATAGGTAGTAGCATCCTGCACCAGTTTTTCGTCAAGGGATGTAATTTCTATCTGTTTCACCTGCGGGTCTAGCCTGGTCTGCTCAGACGTATTTCGCCACTTGATAAGATTGGAGATACGAAGATTAAGCAGGTCAAAGTTGAAGGGTTTGGTGATATAATCATCGGCACCACTCTCCATACCCTCAATCTTCTGTTCTGGCGATACGCGTGCCGTCAGCACCACGAACGGGATCTTGGCCGTTTCAAAATTGCCCTTAAGGGCCCTACAAAGTTCCAGGCCATTCATCTCAGGCATCACCACGTCACTGACGATGACATCAGGTTTTTGCTCCTCAACCAACTTTAGGGCTTCCCTTCCGTTATATGCCACACGTATGCGATAGAAGTCACTCATCAACGTAGTCATATAGTCAATGAATTCACGATTGCTATCCACCAAAAGCACTTCGTATTTACCACTTCCAATGACCTCACCAACAGCCGTGGAAGTCTGATTCCCCGCTATGTTGTCATTTTTGATGGTATCTTCGGCAAGATAGGCCGTATCACGGGCAGCCACCACTTCGCTGGTCTTCAGCTGTGACAAGCTGACATCATGACGTATGGGTATCTGAATCGTAAACACTGTACCTTGACCGGCATTGTCGTTGACAGAGATCTGACCGTCGTGAAGTTCCACGTAATCCTTTACCATAGAAAGGCCAAGACCGCTACCGCCATAGGAAGAAACCTCCTGCCCTTCCACCTGATAGAATCGTTCAAAGGCATGCTTCTTGTCTTCATCCGAGATGCCCACACCCGTATCCGACACTTTTATCTGCAGAAGATCTTCTGCCTGAGAGGGTTCTGCTGTCTTGGGCATCAACTGAATGGAAACATCTACACGTCCGTCGTCTTTCGTAAACTTATAGGCATTGGAAAGGAGGATGTTCATCACTTTTTCAATCTTATCATCATCAAACGACATCACCAACGATTCCAAGGGTGAATAGAACGTGAGATGAATGTTCTTATCTTGCATAAGCCTGAACGAACGGCAGATATTGCGAAGGTAATTCACGATGTCACCAGTCACGGGATTAAGTTTAACCTGACTGGCTTCCAATTTGCGGAAATCAAGCAACTGATTAACAAGCTCTAGCAGCTTGGTTGCATTGCGGTGTACGATGTCGAGTGTATTCCTTTTCTTGGGATTTTCTTCCTTTTTCAGTAACTGACTCAACGGCTGAAGAACCAGCATCAGCGGCGCACGCAGATCATGGCTCACATTGGTGAAGAACTTCATCTTCATCTCGTCGAGTTCCTTCTCCCTGATACGTTCTCGCTCCAACTGCTCCACACGGAAGCGTTCTTTCTGACGACGCACTGACAAACGGTAAGCATAATATAAGCCTGCAGCAATGAGCAAGGCATAGACAAGGAATGCCCAAATAGAAAAGTAGAAAGGAGGATTCACCTTTATCTTCAGTGTGCTGACCTCTTTGGAGATACGTCCGTCACGGCCCACGATACTCACTTCGAGCGTATAAGTTCCCGGCGACAGATTTGTAAACGTCACCTCATTGTGGTTTGGTGGTGTCATCATCCACTTATCGGAAAAACCTTTCAGACGATAATAGAAGCGCTTGCGGGCAGGAACCACGATTGTCGTGGCAGCCAACTGAATAGTGAATGAGTTGTCGCTAGAACGGAGTTCTATTTCACGGTTCAAATTGAGGGATTTCTCCAGCACCACATGCCCTTCATACTCCTCTCCCACCGCCAAAGGATGGTCAAACAGAATAAGACCACTGAAAATAACTTCCGACTTAGCTTGAATGGGCTCCTTACGGCCTTCAGGGAAGATGTTCACTCCATCTTGTCCGCCAAAGAGAACATCCCCCCTGTGATTGGTGAAAATGGAACAGATATTGAACTTCCGCTCTTGCAGACCGTCAAGATGGTTGTAATTGACAATGGAGTAATCATAATGCTTACCTTGACGCGACACCGTCACCTGTGCCACGCCCTTATCGGTGGAAACCCAAATGTTCCCATGATGGTCTTCAGTAACGGCACAGGCCACCGTTCCACCCAAACCGTCATCGGCAGTCAGTTCATAGAGCTCATCGTTCAGTTTGTCGAGAATATTGAGACCTGAATTGGTGGCTATCCAAGCCAGCCCCCGTGAATCCTCGTACATTTGATTAATCTGAGGATTCAGAAAGAGCTTTCCCGACTTTGTCTTTGTAAAGTTTTCCAGTTTACGAGTGCCAGGATCAAGTACGGAGAATCCTTGTGAATGTGCTATCAGGATTTTACCTTGTTTGTTCAATGTAACTGAGGACACGAAATCTGACTCAAGATTTGAATGAGCCTTATCATAGGTTTGGAATTCACCAGTCTGAGGATTCAGAATCTGAACACCCGAGCCCAACGTGCCGATAACCAAATGCCCAGAGGGAAGTTCCGCCAGCGACCATACACTTTCACCTGCCAATCCCTCCTTGCTATGATAAGCTTTCCACACACCGTCCTTATAGCGCGTCAGTCCTCCGTTAAAACTACCGAACCACAGAGAGCCGTCTTTCGTCCGTCTGACGGAAACAATCACATCCGTGTTGAGATGAGTCTGTTCGCGTCTGTAATACCGACGACTTCCCGTAACCGGATTATAGCTTATTACACCCTGATCATTGGTTCCGAGCCACCAGTTGCCATCAGCATCCTCCGTGATGGCGTTCACGTCACCAAGCTCTTTATATTCAAATATCGAAAGGAAATCCCAGGAATAGGCTGCCCCGTTCTTGTAGGTACCAATCCAGAGTGCACCGTTGTGGTCCAACATCAGAGTATTCAGGGTGTTTTCAGGTAACGATGTGGGATTTTTTTTGTCGCTCTTGAACGTCTGGAATTCCTTTGTCTTCCAATTGAGCAGAATCAAACCATCATGGTCGGTTGCAATCCAGAGACGGTCATGTGTATCTTCCTGGATATCGCGCACGAGAATATGGTCTTCAGATGATTCAACCCCGATAGCTTTCAACCATTGCGGAACTGTATCGAACCATTTCTTTAGACTCGGAGAATAAATCTTCGTCATTCCGGCAACTGTAACCCAGTAGTTATTCCGGCTGTCAATTTGAAGAGTATAGGTATGTCCTTTTGGTGACTGATGGTCAGGGAAATAAGTATTAATCCATAAGGTTTTCCGCTGATGCCCATCCAAACGCGCCATAGTGCCGTCATCGTAAATCAGCACCACCGTTCCCCGAGTCTCTGTGATTCCCGTCACCATTCCATTTGGAATATCACCCTTCATGCGTCCCATCTTGAAAAGGAAGGACTTGTGTGTCTTGGCGTCGAAATAATAGCATCCCTTACCAACCACCACGCTCCAGATGTTCTTTTGTGAATCAATGAATACGCGGTTTGGCTGACCATGCATCCCCATCTTTTTCATCCACTCCTCAGGTGAGCGGTCAAACATCTCCGTTTCAGGGTTATAGACACAGTACCCTAAAGATGTGTGAATCCAAAGAAAACCGTTCTGATCCTCATGAATCTCATCCACCCCGTCATCAAGAAGCGACTCAGGATCAGAGGTACGCGAATGAAAAGTCTTGAAACGATAGCCGTCAAAGCGCTCCAGTCCTGAAGTTGTACCAAACCAGATAAATCCCTGTCGGTCTCGGAACATACAATGAATACACGCGTTCGACATCTCACCATTTGACAACACCTTCCTGAATTCATAGCTCACCTCTGCATGGAGATCCAAGCAAAGGAAAATGGCAACAACAAATACAAACCTTTTCAGGAACAAAAGGTGCTTCATATATATAACAGTAAAGATGACGTTGCAAATATAATAAGTTAAGATGAAAAAAGCAATTATTTTGCCACCTTTGTTTCATTTTTTTTAATATTCCTAAAAAGGTAGGCAATAAAAAGCCCTTTCCCGCGTAAAAGGGAAAGGGCTTTTTAAAACCGTTTACGCTACAAGCTTATTGGCCCATCAGCACCTTGACGATGTCGGCATCTTCCCAAACAAGGGTCTTTCGGTCAATAAGACCCATCCACCACAAACCGACTGTACCATTAGCCTTGAACTTCTCTGCCATATACTTGGCATACTTCACGCGCTCTGCCGGATCTTTTTTGCCATCGATAGCGCCGAACTCACCGAAGAATGCGGGAATTCCAAGGTTGCCAGCACATGTCATAACGCGATTGAACACATCGTCGATCTCCTTAGTGCAACTGTCATCGAAGATTAAAATGCTCCATTCACCGTTGTCGTTGCAGAAGTTGTACGGATCATAGCTGTGCACAGACATCATGATGTGGTTGGAGTGCTTGTCTTGAGGAACCACCATCTCATCGAGGACCACCTGGGTGTTGCTAGCGGAATAGGGGTTGATGATAAGGTTGCGATACTCGTTGTTGCCACCCGTGGCACGCACAGCATCCACGAAGTCCTGATGATACTTACGGATGGCTTCATAAGCCCCATCTCCTGCAGATGGTTGTTTCCAACCATCATTGGTATTCGTATACAAGATTTCATTAAAGCTCTCGAAAAGCAAATGGTCTCCGTAATCGCGGAAAGTGTTGGCTATCTGCGTCCACAACTTCTTGTAAATAGCTGAAGCTGTGGGATAAACATCCATATTGGCGATGAGCCATGCTGTTCCGCTGGCACCTGTATCATGCATAACGTTGACGATACAGTAACAGCCTGCATCGAGCACCATATCTACCACTTCCTTGACACGAGCCATCCAAGCGGCATCCACGTTGCCTTCAGCATCCATGTGGGGCCCCCATGTAACGGGCACACGGATGACCTTGAAACCGCGGTCAGCTATGGCTCCAATGATCTCTGGCGTGGTCTGAGGCTGTCCCCAACCTTGTTCCCAATCTGTAGGCGACTTTGTGGTAGGATCCCACCAATCACCTACGGGCCACGAATCGAGTGTATTACCTAGGTTGTAGCCCAAAGTAAAGTCCTCTAGAGTGGCAAATGAGCTTGGGAAAGTATCACCAGGATCGGTGCCCGTACCGTTTTGGTTCAACGTGATGGTACGGGTCTGCGTTCCACTTTTGAATGTGAGCACGGCTGTCCGGGCGTCGCCCTCGTTCTTGTTAACGTTCAACTTCAGATAGGAGTTTCGGTCGAAATAACCGTAACCAGCATGGTTGCTCACATCGGCCCAATCGCCGTCAACTTCAGCAGTCCAGTCACCATCACAGTCCACGCCGAGGATGATACTGGAGGCACCCATACTGAACTGTATGGCATCGCCCACCGCTTCACCGTTGCGCAGAACGTTAAGTTTCGTGGCCGGTCCTTCAGAACGTCCTGTGTAGCTTTCCTTGTTCTCCACATCAGAACAGCTATACAGCGACAGGACAGCAAAAAACAGGAATACGCTATAATATACATTCTTGATTTTCATATCTTTTATGCTTGATGGTTATTATTTCTTGGGGATGTAGATGATGCGGCAGTTGTCAAACTTTACATCAACTTTTCCACGAGTGGTACTCTGATTAATGCTCTGGAATCGGAACTGGTTGAGACCTATGGTCTTGATCTCGGAATATTTCAATCCCTGATAGCAAGCAAACTTGCTCAGCGGCAGCACATGGCGATACCATTTGCCTGTAGGAGCCTGATTATTGATATCACCAAGGACAGGATTTTCAAGCAAAGCTATCTGTTCTTCATAATTTTCCCATCCGATATGATTATCGTATAGGTTCTCAGCATCTCCAATTGGCTGGAACATATAACGGATGTAACCGAAGAAAGAGCCATTGTTGTAATCAGAATTGCTCAACACATTGACGGCAAAATACACTTCGTCAGCGGTGGCATCACCGGGTATATTGTCAGACAACGGGAAGGAGTTGCCACTCCAGTCTTTGCGGAAGTATACCATGACACCCCACCATTGCTGACCTTCTTCGGGCACATTGAAATAAGCATACACTCCATCGCTCGTTCCGCTATCGACAAAAGTAGCATTGGGTCCCCAACCGTTGTCGGTGGCATCACCATCGAAAGTGGTCAGGATGGTGGAATGGTCGTAGAAACGGTCGACGCTGACCTCACCACCAGGTGTAGCCACGGTAAGTGTGGTTGCGCTAACCTCACTGGGTTTCTTGGAGAAGTCAAAGTAGATGGTATCCTCTGATTCAGCCACGCGAAATTCGTCAGGCGACAAGGTTACATCACCATATTTCACACTCGACACATCGACGAATTCTCGCCCTGTGATAACCAGTGTCTCACCGATTTGAGGCATATCGTTCGATACAGAGAGGATGACAGGAACACCAGGTGTCTTGAAATAAGGAATGTAGGCAGTTCCACCTGCCGTCACGATGACCAGTGTACCCTCGGTAAAAGGCAATTCAGGATGGGTGAAGCTCAGTTGCGATTGAGTTTCGTATGCATTAGTCATGGCATTGAGGCTGCGTTCTTTCCGAACAGTTTTCAGGTCAGTGATGGCTACATGCGTTCCACCAATCTCCTCACGGCCCCTTAAAACAGCTATCTCTTCCGAAGTAAGGTTGGTGAAATACGCCTCTTCTATATCGGTAAGGTTTAAGCCATAGACATTGATAATGTCACCTGTCTCGCGCGGATATTTGGCAGCAATACGCTGAAGTGACGGATAACCAGCACTAATCTTGAAAGCATAGGTGCAAGTGCCGTGGGTTGTCTCGATACGTATTTCATCCTTCAAATCACTATTGAAGGCGGTGAGTTTGAAACCGTTCTTCTCTGAGGGAACATTGACAATGACGCTATGGTCGGTATTCATATTAGGGTTGAAGTACACCTCTTGGTCGTTGATATACACCTTCATCACATTGCTTAGATTGTGGCCGATAATGGCGATGACCTGTCCAGGTGAGGCCTTGGTGAAGAGGCTGTCGGCGGCAGCGGGATCGCAGGAGCGCACGCCCGTGATCTCAGGTGTGCCACCACCAGACGAATTGCTGTCGCTGCAAGAGGTGAACAGTATTTGCGGTACGATGAACAGTGCTACCATGAGCAGGCTTCCACTGATTCTCTTTATCATTGTAGTCATAACTATAGTTTTTTGTAACGTTATTAATCTCCAAAATCATAGTCGGTTGCAGGCGATGTATAATCCACTGCCGGTGCATTGAAGTTGCTGTTCTGAATGACATCGGCCTCAGGATAAGGCATGAAGATATTGGCCTCGGATAGCACGATGGGCTGATAGTCGGATCCCTTAGCAGCTGCCAACGCATCCACGTCGTAAGTATATCCTTCGGCTTTAGTCTGTACGGTCGTATTGTCATCATTGGATACCGTCTTACGGTCGTTCCATAGGCAGTGTCCCTCATCATCGTTGAAATACCAGTTGTTGGAACCTGGGAAGATACAGCGGTAAGAAAGGGTCTTATCTGCATTGAGCACTACATCGCCCGAGTTGAGCATGAACGCTCGATGCTGCTTGTGGTTAAAGAAGTTAAGCATGGTTTGCGGTTTCCAACGATACCATGTTACCATCTCGTACCAGTTGCAGTACTCTAGGCAGAACTCGATACGACGCTCACGGATGAGGTCGTCAAAGGAAAACGAGGTCTTCGGTTCCAGTTTGGCACGGATACGGGTGGCATTGAAGGCGGCAAGTGCTTCGGCATCGGAAGTTGACTCGTTGTTGCCCAGCAGCGCCTCAGCCTTCATCAGATAGACATCTGCCAGACGGAGTATATATGTATTGAGCGGCGAAGCCTGTTGTGCCAAATGACCGTCGCAGTCGGCTTTCGTGCCTACTACGCCTTTCTTGGCCTGTGCCCAATTCGCAGTATAGGTGTAGCCCCCTTTTTCAGTCCATATATAGCTGTAGTAACGACCTGGTGTGAAGAAATTGCCACGCAGGCGGAAGGAGTCTTTGGGTTCCTCGTTGTAATAGTCGAGCATATCAACGGAGGCATGCAGCGAGCCACCCCATACATTTACATCACACACGTCGCTCCATGCAAGGTCACTGATGAGATTGTTGTTAGCGGAATACTCACCGAGCAAGGGATCCGCCCAACGCATAGCCAGCAGTGTCTCCTCATTATCATTGTACTGGGGACGGAACAGATTCTCATAGTCATCTAGCAACTTGTATTGTCCGCAATTGATAACCTCGTCGCAGAGACTTACCACTTTCTTTAGTGTTGCCTCGTCGCGCATACCATCCTTGTTGCTTCCACCATCCTGCCACCCACTTTGTGCCAACAAAGCCTTGGCCAGTAGAGCCTTGGCAACATAGCGTGAAGGGTGGTAGTTGGAACCCCTTTCGGGCAACAGTTCTGCGGCGCGCTCGAAGTCACGTATGATGAACTTCAACACACTGCTTTCCTTGCAAAGGGGACGAACGGGATTTTTAATAGCATCATCGTTGTCCTCAAAAAGAATCACCTCGCCCCAACCACGTAACAGGTAGAAATAGGCACAACCACGCATGATCATAGCTTCACCTTTTGCTTGGTTGACTACGTTCTCGCTCACATTTGCGTTTTTGGCAGCTTCGTATTTGTCGAGATCGTTGATAAGTTGGTTCGACATGGTGACCACCATATAGAGCGAAGACCACGCATTCACCAGGTCGGACGTCAGTCCTGTGATGGTGAAACGGGCGTATTCACCCGAGAGATAAGGACTCCACGCATCATTGGCACGGAAGGAGCCGATGCCAAGGATAGCACGCTCGTTGTAACCATGCCAGGCATAATTGTACAAGGGCTCAATAGCCTTGATAATGGCTTCGTCACTTGTATAGTAGGTATCGGCGGTATAGTTGTTGGTAGGAATACGGTCCAGGAATTCGTCGCTGCAACTGGTGGAAAACAGTATGCAGAACGATGCCAAGGCCAACGCCACCTTATTATATTTGATATATTTCATGATTGTATTCAATTAAAAGTTCAACTTGAGACCGAATGTATAAATACGTGAAGAAGGATAGCGATAGTAGTCGATACCCTGGAGGAGCACGTTTTGTCCATTGGCACCGATTTCAGGATCGTAACCGTCGTAACCGGTAATAGTGAATAGGTTCTGCACATTGGCATATACCTGCATCCAGTCAATCTTCAGTTTACTCAACCACTTCTTCGGCAGGTTATAAGCCAACGAGAGGCTTTTCAAACGGAGATACGAACCATCTTCCACAAAGCGCGAAGAGATACGGTTGTTGTCGTTCTGGCTCTCGCCGCTCACACTGATTCGTTGTGTCTGTGCTGTCTCGGCGTTGATAACATATACATTGCTGATGTCATTAAGCGAACCCTCAGGGTTAATCATGCCTATCTGGGCATAATCATTCACCATTTTGAGTTTATTGCCCCAAGCGGTAGGATCGCTATGCTTCATCTTCACAGCATTGTAAATGTCATTACCCACACTACCGTTGATGAAGAAGCTCAATTCGAAGTCGCGCCATGTAATGACGTTGTTGATACCGAAAGTGAAATCGGGATTCGGATCACCGATATACTTACGGTCGGCAGTGGTAATCTTTCCGTCACCGTTCACATCCTCAAAGATATAGTCGCCCACCCAGATACCACGCTGCTGGATAGGATACATATCATGGTCAAGATCCTCAGCAGGACGTGCAACGGGGATGCGATTGCCATTCTGATCAAGCAGGAACTCGCCGAGGGAGTTTTTCTGGTAGAAGTCGTTCTCGTTAGTGAACATACCGATGACATTATAGCCATAAAAGCGTCCCACCGGTCCCCCGATTTCCGACAATGTATAGGTAGAGCCACCATCAGCACTCAAGTTGCCTGGGATGGTACCCTCAGCACTGCTCAAACCAGTCAGTTTGTTACGGTTAAGAGAGAAGGTAATGCCCGTACGCCATTGCCAATCTTTGTTGGAAATGTTCACAGTATTCAGTGTAAACTCGATACCCTTATTTTCGATGGCACCCGTGTTCACCTTAGGCGGTGAGATACCCATCCAGCCAGTGTTGTTAATAATATAATAAGGTAGGGTGGCATCCATGAGCAGGTTGTCGGTCTTCTTCAAGTAAGCGTCGACAATAAACTCGATTCGGTTGTTGAGGAACGAGAGATCCAAACCGACGTTCCAAGCCTTCGTTGACTCCCACTTCAGCTCTTCGTTGCCGAAATTACCTGTGAAATAACCAGTACCCCATGCGGTAACAGCGTTCTTCATGGCCACGCCATAGGCATAGCTGCCCACGCTCTGGTTACCCACAAGACCCCATCCCAAACGTACCTTGGCATTGCTGAGCCAAGAGTGGGTGCTTTCCATAAACGGTTCGTTGCTCAAACGCCAAGCCAAAGCCACCGAGGGGAAGTAACCCCAACGGTTATCCGGTCCGAAGCTTGATGAACCGTCTGCACGCAGCGTGGCGGTCAGGAGGTAGCGGTCTAACATATTATAGTTCAGACGACCATAGTAAGACTCGATAGCCCAATCAGCCCCTTGGTCGCTATTGGTTGCCGTGCTGGCATCACCCACAGAAATACTCTTGACTGCATCGGTGATGTATCCTTTTCTACCCATAGAGTCATTATACCATGCACCTTCCTGTGTCTCGTGTCCAGCCATCACTTGGAAATGATAACCTTTGGTGATGTCGAAATCGTAAGTGAGGTACTGCTTAAACGACTCGTATTTGTTACGGGAGTTCCCACGTGTAAGTTGAGACTCGATATGCTGCTGCGCCGTATCGTAATTTGGACGAAAAAAGAAACTCTGTCCCCAACTGCGGTTGCCACCGTATTCGACACGCAAGGAAAGACCCTTAATCGGTGTTACGTTAGCATAAACATTATAATCAAACTGTTGTCCCTTTCGGTTGTTATCCTTCATTTCGGCTTCAAACAGAGGGTTTGAGTTATAGTTATGCTCCAGGTTGGTACCGAAGTCCCAACTTCCGTCGGGATTACGGGCCGACATGTCTGGGTACTGCACGAGAGCGGTCTGGATGACATTGTTCTCATCGAAGGTGATTACCTGCTTGGTACTAGAATAAGCGGTATTGATGCCTATCTGAAGCCAATCGGTGATTTTAGTGTCGAAGTTGCCACGGAAAGAAACACGTTTGAACGAAGATCCCACACCTACACCATCCTGGTCGAGATAACCACCAGAAAAAGAGTAGTGCATGTCCTTGTTACCACCATTGACGTTGAGTTGGTGGTTGTGCATGAAAGCGGTCTTGAACAGTTCATCCTGCCAATTGGTACCATTAGTGAGCAGGCTCTGGTCCAACAGTTCCTCGCGTTTTCCATAACCATAAATCTCAGCTCTCACATTATAGAACTTGGCGAACTCGGGCAGGTTCATCGCCTCAAGGCGTTTGGGCATCGACTGCCAGCCCATGTAACCTTCATAAGTGAGCTTGGCTTTGCCTTCCTGACCGCGTTTGGTAGTGATGAGCACCACACCGTTAGAAGCACGTGAACCGTAGATGGCAGTGGCGGAGGCATCCTTTAGCACCTCAAGGCTGGTGATATCGCTGGGATTGATTGACGCCATCACACTAGAATTGTCTGAGGTCTGTCCCGACATGGCTATACCGTCAATCACATACAACGGTTCATTGCCGTTCAACGAATTGATACCACGAATCTGTACCGAAATACCGCCACCAGGAGCACCGGAGTTCTGAGTAACCTGAACACCAGCGATACGACCCTGCATGGCCTGCTCGATACTGGTGTTGACGCCCTGCTTGATGGCTTCCTCATTGATGGAACTCACAGAACCCGTCAGGTCAGAGCGCTTCATCACGCCATAACCCACGACCACCACTTCATCCATCATCTGAGAGTCTTCTGAAATCTGAACGTCAAGTTTTCCGGCGCCATTCACCCTCACCTCTTTGGTCTTATAACCTACATAGCTGATTTCCAACGTGGCACCAGGCCTCACGGATAGCTTGTAGTTACCATCCATGTCTGTGATTGAACCGCTCGAAGCGCCTTTCACTTTCACGGTAGCACCGATGACCGCTTCTCCATCCTTAGTATCGGTCACCTTGCCATACACATTCACATTCTGCGCCATGATCCCCAACGGAACCATGAGCAGGAGCATGAGCACAATATGCCTGCATTGGGCAAACACATGGCTCACATTAGAGCACGTTTCTTTCATATTAGTTAAATTATTAGCTATTATTAATCAGTACAGAAAAAACATAGGTTATTATTTGGCAAAATTACAAAAAAAACACGAGAACCCAACAAACTAAGCATACTTTTTTCACAAAAAGCAAAAAAGCATCAGATTCAGTCAACAAAGTGTAAGCAAAGATATTATTTTTTTTCGCTCGACTCCCTTATTTTGAGAATCATGGGAACTACTTCCTTGAAGATTCTCTTCTCACCTGCAATATGCTTCAACAGCAGTTCACAGGCTTTTGTTCCCTGCGCATGTGCCTGATCCATGATGACGGACAGCTTAGGGGTCACATGTGCGGATGTGTCACCGTCAGTGAAACCAATGATAGCCACATCCTCGGGTATCCGGAGACCACAGGCCTTAATAGCATCAAAGGCTGCATAGGTAACGATATCATTGAACGCAAGAATCGCATCGGGACGGTCTTCACGGCGAAGCAGTTCCATAGATCGCTCGCGGGCAATATCATAGTCAATCTTGTCGCAGACTACCAATGTACGGTCTATCTCAATTCTGTTATCCCGCAAGGCTTCCAGATAGCCATGCTTACGACGGCGCACCATGTCCAAATGGTTCGGACCTCCTATGAAAGCAATGCGGCGCGAGCCCGTCTCTATAAGGTGCTGGGTAGCTTCCTGAGCTGCCACATCCCCGTTACCCACTACCGACGAAAACAGTTCCGGCAGACAAGTGCGGGCGAAAAACACCAACGGAATGCCCATATCATGGATATCCTTGAAATGACTATAATCAACAGTATCTTGAGCCAGACAGGCAATAATGCCTTCCACATGCATATTGATGAAATTATCCACTGCCCGCTCCTCGCGTTCATGATCCTCATGCGAATTGGCACTAATCACCGAATAGCCATTCTTCACGGCAAAATCTTCAATTCCGTCGAGAACAGCCGCATAGTAATGAGTGACCAGATTGGGCACAACCACACCGATAATCCTCGGAGCTTCCTTGCGGAGGCTTTGTGCGAAAGGATTGGGGCGATAGTTCATCTCCTTGGCCAGCAACTGCACCTTTTCCTTCATCTCGTCACCCACCTCATGGGAGTTGCGAAGAGCACGCGAAACCGTTGCAATACTGACACCCAGACGGGCAGCTAAGTCTTTTAGCGAAGTTCTTCTCTTGTTCATAAATGAGTAGCCGATAAATAAGTAGTGCCGATAACGGCTTGTTCAATGTTCAACATTGCAAAATTACGTCTTTTTTTTGATTTCTGCAAACGTTTACGTTAGAAATTTGCAATAAAATGATACACGTTTGCTTTTTTCATCGTAATTTTGCACCCAGAAAATGAGTAATGAATAGTTGATAATAAGTTAGTTAGAAAACAAATGCCCAAGATTGTTGTGAAACAATCTTGGTTTTTTTTGCTTTTTTACCTTAAAGCCTTTAAAGTCCATAAAGACCTTAAGCCCCTAAATATAATACTCCGCCGAATCCACCAAGCCTGCCCTCAGCGCATATTTCGTGGCCTCATGCACATTGTTCACGCCCAGTTTGCGGAAGATGTTCTTTCGGTGCGTATTCACCGTATGAAAACTCGAGAAGCGTTTCTCCGAGATTTCCTTAGTTGTCATGCCCAGCGCTATATCCTTCAGGATTTCCGTTTCCGTCTTCGTCAATTTCACATCGTCATCATTGGAAACAGTCTGCGGAGATATCAGCATTTCGGCTGTTCGTTGGCAGATATAGCGCTGCCCGTGAAGTGCATAGCGGAGTGCTTCGCGAATCTCAGTCATCGGGCTTTCCTTCAGCACCACGGAAAACTGACTGCTTGAGGCAATGAGCTGCTTGACAAACTCCATACTCAGGTCCTCGCTGAAAAGAATCCACCTAACATCAGGGAAACGGAGATTGAAGATGAGCAGTTCATCGGCATCGTTGAAATCAAACGTCGTATAATCCAGAACCACCACGGCATCCTGACATTCTTTCAGCGCCAACATCAGTTCCGCCTTATCTTCCGTATATTTCGTGTCAATGCCCTCCATAGCCTGACATACGAACTGCATGCCGGCGCGAGTGATATCCTGTCTGTCTGCCAATAGTATTCTCCGCATGTTTTCTACGCCTTATCGATAAAACTCCGCTGCAAAAGTAAGAAAAAACTACCGCGTAAACAAATAAAAACGTAAAAAAACGAAAATTTTCAGAAGGTTTCCATGCGCAAAAGGGCGGACTTCATACCTGCGGAAGAGCACTCCAAGGTGAGGGGACCTGCATTTTTAGTGCTTTGCACCAAAACCTGGGCGTAGCCGTTGAAGGCTTCTACCTGGAACTCGTGACAATCGCTGCTATTGGGGTGGTCGCTGCCTAACCATGAGGGATTACCATTACCCACACCGAGGATATGGCCTTCGCCCTGCAAACGGAGCGTCAACTCATGACAGGCATCTGGAACTACCCTACCCTTCGCATCAAGGAGACTAACGGTGACAACACTCAGGTCACGGCCATCAGCCTGTATCTTCTGGCGATCGGCAACGAGTTGCAGACGAGCGGCCTTACCTGTGGTTTCCACAGTTTGGACAAGCTGTTTCTTACCGTTCTTATAACCTACAGCCTTCAGACTTCCGGGCTGATAGACAGCCTCCCATTTCAGATGACCGTTGCGGGGCATGGGCTTGCGGCCAAGAGATTTGCCATTGACCGAGAGTTCCACCTCGTCGCAATTACTGTAAGCCCATACTTCTACGGTCTCTCCCTCATGTCCCTGGAGATTCCAATGGGGGAAGATATGGAGCGTAGGCTCATCAGTCCACCAAGACTTCAGATACCAGGCTTCATCCTTCCAGAATCCGCAATAGTCGAGGATGCCGAACTCTGAGATAACAGCAGGAAAAGACAGGGGATTAGGCTCGCCACGGTAGTCGAAACCCGTCCAATAGAACAATCCTGAAGCCCAGTCGTGATCGGCATAGAACTGCCAGCCACGCTCAATAACATTTTCGTAAGGTTGCTTGGAATCGGATAACTGATGATAATTCATGGAGGGCATGTGGCCGGGTTGCTGCGGATCATTGAAATAAATGCCACGTGTGCCGCAACCGGTAGTTTCCTCCGTTCCCACGATCTTCCATTCAGGATGCTCACGACGGCGGTTTTCCACGTTGTTCTGAGCAATATAGTTATAGCCCACCACGTCGAGCGACTTGATGAGTTGGGAGCCTCCGGCATTAGCCACCGTGGAAGGACGCGTAGGATCAAGCAGATGGGTGTAGGCGCGCATGGAAGCTGCCACACGGATGCCTTGCTCGTTATTCTCAAGTCCCCATTCTTCGTTGCCGTCACTCCACAAGAAGACACAAGGATGATTGCGGTCCCTCTTAATCATCCGCTCCAGCAGACGAAGGTGTTCGTCATTGATGCCCATCAGTCGGTTCTCGTCGATGACGAGTATTCCTTCACGGTCGCAGATATCAAGTAATGCAGGCGTCATCGGATTATGTGACGAACGGTAGGCATTGCAACCGAACGACTTCAACTGACGGATTCGCCAGGCAAGTAACGCGTCGGGGATGGCAGCCCCCACTCCGGCATGGTCCTGATGCATATTCACACCCTTGAGTTTCAATGGCTGACCATTGAGCAGGAAGCCTCGGTCTGCATCAAATGCAATTTCCCTAACGCCTGTAGTGGTAGTGTATTGGTCAATAACCTTCCCTTCCACACTCACCGTGGTCACTACCTTATATATATAAGGATGGTCAGGGCTCCAAAGGATGGGGTTCGGAAGCGTCATCACCTGATGGTCGTTGGCAGTCTGCTTAGCCTGCAGTGAAACACTCTGAGCAGAAGTATGGGCTACTTCCTGTCCCTGTGCATCCAACAACTGATGACGGATTTCGCAACGTGCAGCCATCAGCGCACTGTTAGCCACCTCTGTTTCTACATGAATGTTGGCAGTCTGATAGGGAGCCTGCATTTCAGCATAGACGAAAGTGCCGAAGGGAGCCACGTGCTGCAGGGCCGACTTTTCAATCCACACATCGCGGTAGATGCCGGCACCCTCGTAGAACCACCCCTCTTCAAGTGAGGCATCCGCTCGCACGCAAATCAGATTGTCACCTCCATAGTTCACATAGTCGGTCACATCATACACCTGTGTAGCATAGCCGCTGGGCTCCGAACCCATATAGAAGCCATTGAACCATACGGTAGCATTGCGGAAGATACCGTCGAAACGGAGCATGATGTGCTTGCCCAGATCTTCCTTTCCGATGTTGAACTGCTTGCGGTACCATCCCACACTATGCTCGGGGTACTGATAGCCCACCGTCTTATAGCCGTGAGAATGACTGGCCTTAGCATCAAATCCGAGGGCGGTCACCCAGTCGTGAGGCAGCTGGATATCCTGCCATTGGCTGTCATCAAACTTCTGACAATAAGGTCCTTCGTTGTGAATGGAATTGGCTTTGGTGAGATAGTTGAAATACTCTGTTCCACATCCGAAATCCTTTGTGGCATCAGCGGCATGGCCGAAAGCAAATTTCCAGCCTTCATTCATACGGATAGTCTCACGCTGAGACTGTGCCGAAAGGACAACAGGGAAAAGCAGCGTTATTAACGCCACGACATACTTTAGGTTAAGGGTCTTCATGACTTAGCAATCAAAAAGTGTATAAGGTCATCATTAAATAGTTGGCACAAAATTATTAATTTCTTTCACTACTGTCCCGTTAAAGTGGACTAATCGGTCTTTGAAATAATTGAATTACAGT
>R23__coassemble_23_pt1 | contig 123249 bp, 106 predicted proteins | sample R23__metabat2_high_PE_035 | metagenome-assembled genome bin R23
CTGCATAGGGAGGGAGTTTGACATTGGGGTAAGGTTTTCGTTAGCGTTGATAAATTCTCTAGTTCATATTATTCACATAAGAAAAAGTTTTTCTGATTTTGCTATCACTGCTATCACTAAAATCAGTAACCAGTTGAATGTCTGTGAGTTGCAACGCTGAATTTAGTGATGGCACAGGTGATAGCAGTGATAGCAAAACGCAGATTGACTCGTCCTGAATAAGGTTGATGGTTAAACTAATATAATCCCGGTATAGGTTGTCAAATTATTTCTCATACCTTCTTAATCCTGTAATCGGTTTACTGTCAGTGCATCACAGCCACCCCGGGGTGGCGGGCGCTGCAAAGTTACGAAAATCATTTCTCAAATCCCCTGTTTCTGCTTATTTTTATAGTAGGTTTTCCACTTTCTCCTGAACGGTCCTCCCTGCCGGTGTGCCATGTCTGGTGTTATCATGCCAATGCTCATGTGTGGCCTCTTCCCGTTGTAGGTAGCGATGACACGCTCCAAGGTACTCCGGCCGTCCTCCGCCGAGAGTATGTGCTCCCTGTTAAGCCATTCCTCCTTGAGGATCCCGTTCACGCGTTCGGCTACGGCATTCTCCAGCGGGTCCCCGTTCTCCGTCATGCTGATGAGCATGCCGTTCTCCTGCAGCAGCCTCGTGTACTCGTTCGAGCAGTACTGTATTCCCCTGTCGGAGTGGTGCATGATGCCCCTGGCCGAAGGAACCTCCCCCAGGGCCATCCTCAGTGCACGCACAGCCCCGTCCAGGGCAAGGCTCTCTGAGAGGTCCCAGCCCATTATCCTGTGCGAGCAGGCATCGGTGATGAGGCTCAGGTAGATGAAGTGTCCGTCCTGGCAGGCCAGATAGGTGATGTCGGACACCCAGACCTGTCCGGGATTCTCCGGTACGCGCCCCTTGTACAGGTTGGGATACTTGTGGAAGTGGTGGTAGGAATTCGTCGTCACGGCACGCCGCTTGCACCGTGAGCGAATGAGCAGGCCATGCCGGTCCAGGAGGCGGAACAGGGCATCCCGTCCCAGACGGAATTCCCCAGGAAGCACCGACAGGAGCATGTGCTGCAGTTTCCTGCCGCCCAGGAGAGGCATCTCGCGACGTATCGCCATTACATGGCGAAGCACCATCTCATCGCGCAGGGCCAGACGCTGTGCGCGGCGCAGACGCTTATAGTAGGCTTGAGGACTTATGCCAAACAGTTCACAGCAGGAGGACACGCTCGCGCCTTTCTCCTGCCGAAGCCTGCCGACTACTTGGCTGCTGAGTTTTTTCGTATGTCGATTCCATACTCAGACTCAGCCATCTCTATCATCATCTCTGAATAGGTGGCGCGGAGCTCGGCCTTCTTCAGACCGTTCTCAGCAACCTGACGCGCCACGCGCTCCTGCTGGAGTTCGAGGCGAAGCCGGGCGACTTCTGATTCCAGGGATTCCTCCAACTGGCTCAATGCAGGACGGCGCTTCTTGTGTCCTTTCTTTTTCATCGCGGTAATATTAGTGGCATACTTACGCTTCCATAACGATATAACGCTACGATCGGGCAAATCGTATTTCTCACACACCTCTTTTTGAGTCATACCGCTCAAATAGTCACGAACGGCACACAGACGAACTGCCAACGGATGGGGACGACCCGGCTGGGGTAAACTTTTTTTACTTGCTTGCTTCATTGAATAGATCGATTTTTATAGCAACCTATAGCAGGACAAGACACCTCTATGAACCACCTACTGAACCCCCTATTTTGGGGCTTTTCCCCGTTTTTTGCTAATAAAAAGCCATTTCCGGCGGATGATACTTTGCCTTTGGGCGGATGAAGTTTCGAAGTCCGGCGGATGATACTTTGAAGGCCAGCGGATGATGTTTTGCTTCTGATGGATGGAAGGGTTGCTTCCAATGGTTGGAAACATCGCTTCCAAAGTCTGGAAACAAGGCTTCCAATGGGTGGAAGCTTTGGAGACCCACCCCAGCCCATTGCTTTTCCCTTCGGCCAGCGACCGTTGGTTCCCGAGCGTTGCTCGCCTACCCGTAGCCTTTCCCTGCATAGGGAGGGAGTCTTGTTATGGTTAAAGATTAGAGATTAGAAAGAAAGATGAACACAGAATTCTCAGAAAGATATTGCACAGGTGGAGAAATAGAACGAAATTCACAAAACATAAGCGTAGGCTTCTGTGTTTTTTGTCTGCTGTGTACCATGAGATTATTTTTGTGAGTTTTGTGTTTTTGAAAAGATTATAAAGAAAGGTGAACACAGAATTCTCAGAAAGATATTGCACAGGCGAGAAGCAGAACGAAATTCACAAAACATACGCGTAGGCTTCTGTGTTTTTTGTCTGCTATGTACCATGAGATTTTTTTGTGACGAGTTGTTGAGCGTAAGCGAAAAATTTTGTGTTTTTGAATAGGTTATCGTTATCGTCATCGTTATCGTTAATGTTTTTCTTTTTAGGAAACTTTGGTGGGGAATTTGCGGGGAGAGTTTCACTTTTTGGAAAACTTTCTTTTGCTTGGCGGAAAGAAAATTTTCGTTTTGGAGAAGAAAAATTCTGTATTCTCTTCGTTAAATCGAATTTTTACACTAACTTTGCAAACAGAAAATCTGACAATCATCATGGAAAAGAAAACTTACTCTTACGAGGAGGCCTTTGCCGCTTCCTTAAAATATTTCGACGGCGACGAGCTTGCCGCCCGTGTGTGGGTGAACAAATATGCCATGAAGGACAGCTACGGCAATATCTATGAGCAGAGTCCTGAGGATATGCACTGGCGTATTGCCAGCGAGGTGGCCCGTATCGAACAGAAGTATAAGAACCCGCTGACGAAGGAGCAGGTTTTCGAACTGCTGGATCATTTCCGCTATATCGTACCGGCCGGCTCTCCCATGACGGGTATCGGCAATGGGTATCAGGTGGCTTCGCTGTCTAACTGCTTCGTGATCGGACTGGACGGCAATGCCGACTCTTATGGAGCCGTGATGCGCATCGATGAAGAGCAGGTGCAGCTGATGAAGCGCCGCGGTGGAGTAGGGCATGACCTGAGTCACATCCGTCCGAAAGGAAGTCCGGTGAACAATTCGGCGCTGACTTCCACGGGTTTGGTTCCCTTTATGGAGCGTTATAGTAATAGTACGCGCGAGGTGGCCCAGGACGGTCGCCGTGGTGCGCTGATGCTTTCGGTAAGCATCAAGCATCCCGATGCAGAGGCTTTCATCGATGCCAAGATGACCGAAGGGAAGGTTACTGGTGCCAATGTGAGCGTGAAGATTGACGATGCCTTCATGGAGGCCGCCACCACCGATGGTGAATATGTACAGCAGTTCCCCGTGAGCGATAGCGATTATGAAAAAGAAGTGGAGAAGTTGAGAGTCAGGAAGACAATCGACGCCAAGGCTTTGTGGGGGAAGATTGTCCATAATGCCTGGAAGAGTGCCGAGCCCGGTGTGCTGTTCTGGGACACCATTCTGAAAGAGAGTATCCCCGACTGCTATGCAGACCTTGGCTTCCGTACGGTTTCCACGAATCCCTGTGGTGAGATTCCGCTCTGTCCCTATGATTCGTGCCGTCTGCTGAGCATCAACCTCTACTCTTATGTGGTGAATCCGTTTACGAAGGATGCCTATTTCGACTACGACAAGTTCAAGAAGCACGTGCAGATGGCACAGCGCATCATGGACGACATCGTGGACCTGGAGATGGAGAAGATTGACCTGATTATGGATAAGATAGAGAAAGATCCCCAAAGCCAGGAGGTGAAGGGGGCCGAGTATCATCTTTGGGAAAAGATACGCCGCAAGAGCGGAATGGGCCGCCGTACGGGTGTGGGCATCACGGCCGAAGGCGATATGATAGCCGCCATGGGACTGCGTTATGGCACACAAGAGGCAACGGACTTCTCGGTGAATGTGCATAAGACGCTGGCCCTGAATGCCTACCGTTCAAGTGTGACGATGGCCCAGGAACGCGGTGCCTTTGAAATCTATGACGCCAAGCGTGAGGCGCAGAATCCCTTCGTGCTGCGCATCAAGGAGAATGACGAGCAACTCTGGAAGGACATGCAGAAATATGGTCGAAGGAATATTGCCTGTCTGACCATAGCGCCGACGGGTACCACCTCGCTGATGACGCAGACCACCAGTGGTATTGAACCCGTGTTCCTGCCCGTCTATATGCGTCGCCGTAAGGTGAATCCCAATGACACGAACGTGCATGTGGACTTCGTGGATGAGGTGGGCGACTCGTTTGAGGAGTATATCGTCTATCACAAGAAGTTCCTGGAGTGGATGAAAGTTAACGGCATCGATACCGAGAAGCGTTACACCAAGGAAGAGATTGACGAGCTGGTGGCCCGTTCGCCTTACAGCAAGGCTACGGCCAACGATGTGGACTGGCTGATGAAGGTGAAGATGCAGGGTGCCATCCAGAAGTGGGTGGACCACTCGATATCCGTGACGGTGAACCTGCCGAACGATGTGGATGAGGCATTGGTAAATCGCCTGTACGTGGAAGCCTGGCGAAGTGGCTGTAAGGGCTGCACGATTTACCGTGACGGCTCGCGCTCGGGTGTGATGATCCAAGTGGACGAAAAGAAGAAAAAGAAGAGCGATAACGCTAACGATAGCGCTAACGTTAACGATGACGATAACGAGAAAAAGGCCGTGCCCTGCAAGCATCCCGAAGTGACGGAGGTTCGTCCGCAGACATTGGAGTGCGACGTGGTGCGTTTCCAGAACAACAAGGAAAAATGGGTGGCCTTCGTAGGATTGCTCGACGGCTATCCCTATGAGATATTCACTGGTTTGCAGGATGATGACGAAGGAATCGTGCTGCCGAAGACGGTGACCAAGGGAAAGATTATCAAGCAGCAGAATCCCGACGGCTCGAAGCGCTACGACTTCCAGTTTGAGAACAAGCGTGGCTATAAGACCACGGTGGAGGGACTGTCGGAGAAATTCAATCCCGAATACTGGAACTATGCCAAGCTGATCAGCGGCGTGCTGCGCTACCGTATGCCTATCGACCATGTCATCAAACTGGTGAGTTCTCTGCAGCTGAAGAGCGAGAGCATCAACACGTGGAAGAACGGTGTGGAGCGTGCGCTGAAGAAATATGTCACCGACGGTACGGCTGCCTCTGGGCTGAAATGCCCGAACTGCGGTCAGGAGACGCTGGTGTATCAGGAAGGTTGTCTGATCTGCACGAATTGCGGGGCAAGCAGGTGCGGGTAAAGCCCACCCCTGACCCTCCCGAAGGGAGGGATTACTTGAAACTTGAAACCTGAAACCCGATGAGAATAGAAAGCGGTTATATTGAGTTAAAGGGGCTGCGCTTTACGGCAAAGCACGGCGTCCTGCCACAGGAAAGAGTGGTGGGCGGAGAATATGTGGTCAGCGTGCGCGTTGACTGCAACTTGGAGAAGGCCGTCGGAAGTGATGATGTGAAAGATACGTTGAATTATGCGGAACTATATCAAATCATAAATAAGGAGATGCAAACGCCATCCTGCCTGCTCGAACATGTGGCAGGCCGGATTGGCGAGCGCATTTTGTCCGCATTCCCCCAGGCTCTTACCGTCGGTATTGAGATTACCAAGCGGAATCCGCCAATGGGTGCCGATTGCGAGGGGGCGACGGTCTTTGTGAGGGTTGAACCTTAAGGTCTTAAAGGACTTTAGGGGCCTTAGGGAACTGAAAACTATAAAAACTTGGCCGTTTCTTCGGTTTTTCAATAGAAATCATTAATTTTGCAGGCGATAATGAGTAAAAGATTGATTTTCATCATAGCTGTGATACTGACTTTGGTCCTTCCGACCAAAGCGGCAAACCATCGCTTTACGCTTGTTATTGATGCAGGACATGGTGGCCATGACGCCGGTGCCTTAGGCAGTATGTCGAAAGAGAAGAACATCAACCTGAAGGTGGCTCTGGCTTTCGGCAGAATGGTGGAGCGCAACTGTCCTGACGTGAAAGTCGTCTATACCCGCAAGACCGATGTCTTTATCCCGCTGAATGAACGTGCCAATATTGCCAACAAGGCCAAGGCCGATCTCTTTATCAGTGTGCATACCAATGCCCTGCCCAAAGGAAAGGTGGCCCGCGGCTTTGAAGTGTATACGCTGGGTATGCACCGTGCCGCTGAGAATCTGGATGTGGCAAAGCGTGAGAACTCCGTGATTCTGGTGGAGAAAGACTATAAGCAGCGCTATCAGGGCTTTGATCCAAACTCCTCGGAGAGTTACATCATGTTTGAGTTCATACAGGACAAGAACATGGCCAAGAGTGTGGAGCTGGCGAAGATGATTCAGCAGGAAGTCTGCGCTCAGGCCAGCCGTCCTAACAAAGGAGTTCATCAGGCTGGATTCCTGGTGCTTCGTGCCACTTCGATGCCGAGCTGTCTGATTGAGTTGGGCTTTATCACTACAAGTGATGAGGAGCGCCTGCTCAATTCGGAGAGTGGAATTGAGAACCATGCCCGTGGTATCTACCGTGCCTTCAACCGCTATCGGAAGAAATACGACCAGAATATCGTGGTGCCCTACGAAGCTCCTAAAAAAAAAGAGCAGGTAACACTGCCGACCATCGTTCCGCCGGAAGTAAAGGAAGAACCGCAAAGAAGAAATGAGGAGCAGGCAAATTCAGGTAGTCGTGTGGCTGAACAGCCCAAGCCGATAGAGACACCTGCAGTCCAGGAACCTGTCCGTTCGGAAGTGGAACCCTTGCCTGCTAATGACGGAGCCCCTGTTTTCAAGGTGCAGATTCTGGCAACCGATACGAAACTTAGAAAGAACAGCAGTCAGTTGAAGGGCGAGAATAATGCCGACTGCTATCTGGAGAAAGGCCTGTACAAATACACGGTGGGCTCATCCGCCGATTATCAGGAAATCTATCAGTTGCGCAAGTCGCTGCTGACCAAATTCCCTCAGGCGTTCATCATCGCCTTCAAGAATGGGGAGAAGATGGATGTGCAGGCTGCCATCCGGGAATATCGGAGCCGGAGGAAATGAATTGAGAGCTAAGGACTTTAAGGACTTTAAGGTCTATAAGGACCTTAAGGACTCTAAGGAAATAATACAATAAAGAATTAAGATATTCAGATGAAACACGGAAAAGAAGTGATGATAGCCCTTGTGGCATTGTTCGGATTGTTTATCCTCTTTGTAGGTATGAACTTTCTGAAAGGAATCAATACGTTTTCGAAAGGCAATGTCTATTACGTGGCATTCAAAGATGTTTCGGGATTGGCTTCTTCGAGTCCCATATATGCTGACGGCTATCCGGTAGGAACCGTCCGTTCTATTGATTTCGATTATTCGAACGAAGGAAAGACCAAGGTGGAGATTGACATTGATTCCAAGATGCGCATTCCTAAAGGTTCAACAGCGGTGATTGAGAGCGACATGCTGGGCAATGTACGTGTGAATCTGTTGTTAGCCAACAATCCCCGAGAGCGGGTGGAACCCGGTGAGACCATTCCCGGAGAACTTGCTTCCGGACTGATGGCCAAGGCTGCCACGCTGATACCCGTCGTGGAGCAGATGCTTCCCAAGCTGGACAGCATCCTGAATAGTGTGAACACCCTGTTGGCTAATCCTGCCATTGCACAGTCGCTGAAGAATCTGGAGGTGACTTCCTATAATCTCACGGCTACCACCCGCGAAGCCAATAAGCTGATGGGTACGTTGAATTCTCAGGTGCCGGGAATGATGGGGAAGGCCAATGGCGTTCTCGACAATGCTAATACGGTAACAGGCAATCTTGCCAAGGTGGATATTGACGCTACGATGGCCAAAGTCAATACGACGCTGGCCAATGTGCAGGCGTTGACAGAAAAGATCAATTCCAACGAAGGAAGTCTGGGCTTGCTGATGCGTGACGCCTCCCTCTACAACCACCTCAGCTCAACGGCAAATGATGCTGATTCGCTGCTGATAGATCTGAAAGCACACCCCAAACGCTATGTGCATTTTTCGTTGTTCGGAAGGAAGGACAAATCAAAATAAAAAAATCCTTGCGAAGGCTTGTAATTTAAATTTTGTCTAAATTACTGGACGCGTGTAGAAAGTGTTGCGTGACTTCGTGTAAGTCTCGGAAAATAACACACTTCGGACGTTTTATTGCACACTCAAACTAACCTGTGCCCTTTTGAGCTTTATTTTCTTAAGTTGCTATATTTCAGTGGTTTGCAATTTTGCAATACCTACTTTTTGTACATTGTTTTTGATGACGCATAAAGTGCCTAATTTACGCGACTTACGATGAAAGTTTTAAAAATTGATAAAAAGTGGCATTTGTTTTATTCAGGAAAAAGAATTAATTTTGCACTTGATAATTTGTCGAATAGCATAAGGCTACATTAACTTAAATATGAGTATTAACCCCCGTTTGCTTTGGGACAATTGTCTGCAATTGATTAAGGACAACGTTTCGGAGCAACAGTTCAACACCTGGTTCAGGCCGATTGTCTTCAAGTCGTACAAACCTGCGACAAGGGAGATTCTCGTTGGCATTCCAAGTATGTTCGTTTACGAATACTTGGAAGAGAACTACGTGGATCTGATGAAGAAGACGCTGACGCGCTTCTTCGGCGAGGGGACAAAACTCAATTACAGTGTGCTTACCGACAAGCAGAACAATCTCTCGCAGAAAGTGGAGGGAGCGGAGTCTGCCGATATTGATGCACCCAAGCCCAAAACTCGTGGTAATCAGTCGCCGACGGTTCTCGATACCGTGAAGCCTCAGGATATTGATTCGCAACTGGATCCACATCATACCTTTGCTAATTATATAGAAGGTGACAGCAACCGACTTTCCCGTTCTGTGGGCCTTTCCATTGCAGAGCATCCCAATAGCACGCAGTTTAACCCGATGTTCGTGTATGGCCCATCTGGTTGCGGCAAGACGCATCTGATCAATGCCATCGGTGTGCGTACCAAGGAGCTCTATCCTCAGAAGCGTGTGCTTTATGTGAGTGCACGTCTGTTCCAAGTGCAGTTCTCAAATGCCGTGATGCAAAACCGCACGAACGATTTCATCGCCTTTTATCAGACCATCGATGTGCTGATTGTGGATGATATTCAGGAGTGGATGACGGCTCCGAAGACACAGCAGACCTTCTTCCATATCTTCGACCATCTGTTCCGCAATGGCAAGCGTATCATCTTGGCAAGTGACCGTCCTCCGGTTGACTTGAAGGGAATGCCGGAACGCCTTCTTACCCGTTTCTCTTGCGGACTGATTGCTGAGGTGGAGAAGCCTAATACGCAGTTGTGTGTGGACATCCTCAACAGTAAGATTAAGCGCGACGGTCTGAAGATTCCTGCTGATGTGGTTCAGTATATTGCTGAGACGGCCAATGGTAGCGTGCGCGATCTGGAAGGTGTCATCAATTCTTTGCTTGCCTATTCCATCGTGGATAATGCCAGCATCAATCTCAAATTGGCTGAGCGCATTATCAAGCGTGCGGTGAAGCTGGATGACAAGCCGTTGACCATTGACGATATTGTGGAGTCAGTATGCCGTCATTACAATGTGAGTGAGTCAGCCCTTTCCAGTAAGAGCCGTAAGCACGAGATTGTATTGGTTCGTCAGATTTCGATGTATCTGGCCCAGAAATACACCAAGTTGCCTGCTTCCCGTATTGGTAAGTTGGTAGGAGGACGAGACCACAGTACGGTGATCCACAGTTGCAATACTATTGACAAACGCCTGCAGGTGGATGCCGCTTTCCAGGAAGAGGTCTCAAGCATCGAACAATCATTCAAAATAAAGAAATAAAAACAGCCGAGTCTCACGACTTGGCTGTTTCCACATTAAAACTAAATTAACTCAAGTTTATAGGAAATGCATACTTTCACAAGTATGAACTATTTTAACGCAATAGCGATAAAATAATATATCGTTAAATTATTGTTCTTTTTTTGATTTTGCAAATATACGAAAAAATTTCATTATTGCAAGTACACTCCCTCATAAACCGATGGTTTCTGTTGTTTTTTATGTTTTTTTTGCTAAATAGGTGCGGAATACAATCATGATCCCGTCAGTTTTGAGCAGGATACGATCACTTTTCGCTTCGTTCAATGTGCCTTGCCATAATTCGTTGTATGTATATGGAGGCCAAGTGAAACCTTCTCCTTCTACTTTTTTGCCCGTGATATTGAAGATGCTCACTTGCTGTCCTGGGAATGAAGGGAGTTCCGTTGTTCCGTTGATGACGGAAAACCATCCATGGTCGGTGTATATCTCGGGGATAATGCCGAAATCCCTGACGTAGCGGGGCAGCAGGAAGATGTTGCCGATGGTATGGTCTTCGCGTTTACCGGTTGTTCCAAGATAGGCAATACGTTGAAATCCCTTTTCCAGACAAAAACGGGTGGCTTTGGTCAGGTCGTTGTCGTCTTGCTCATTCTCCAGGTGGATGATGGCGGCATATCGTGTCTTGAATTCAGGTGTAAGAGAGTCACCGTCGCCAACGATAGCGTCGGGCATGAAACCCTGTTCGATGGCCTTTGCAGCAGCACCGTCGCAACAGCAGAGGAATTTCGCTTTCCTGAGTATCTGCAGAGGAATGTCGGCTGTCGGGAATTCACCGTCTGCCAGAATCACGGCATCGAAGTGGGGCTGGCTGTTCATTTGCATATCAGGTGTTGGCCGTCTCATTCTTTTGGGAAGACTGGGCCATGCTGTTCCACTTGCGGTAACCTAAGATGGCGATAACCACATAGAGCCCGTAGAGAAATGCCTTGAAAGGAATCCCTTTCACGATATACAGGTAGGTGCAGATGGCATCGACCACAATCCAGCAAATCCATTGCTCAACGTATTTGTGGGCCAGCGCCCACAAGCCAACGAAACTCAGGGCATTGGTAAAGGCATCGAGCAAGGGGACAGTGGAATTGGTCCATCTGTCGAGTACGTAGTAGGTGACAGCCCAGAGGACAAGGAAGGTGGCGAGCATGTTCAGATACAGAACGGGCCGTACATGGGTAATGGGCATTTCCTGGCTTTCGCCTTGGCCTTTTTTCTTGCCGAATTTCCACATGGCATAGCCGTAGATGGCCGCTACGGTGTAGTAGCCTGCCATACCGGCATCGCCGTAAAGTCCGTGACTGTAGTAGAGGTAGATGTCGAGTGCAGGCATGATGATGCCTACTAACCATAGGGCGATATGCGCCTTGTATTCAAGCCATATATAGAGCAGGCCCAACACCGTGGTAAAGATGTCAAGGCCGTGCTCTATGATAAAAGGATGCAGTTCCATGTGCGATTAGAATCTCAGTGTGATGCTGCCCATGGCCGTGAAGCCTGCAGAGGGTACGAAGCCAATCTGGTAGTAGCGGTTGTCGTTGGTGTGTCCATAGCTCTCGGCAATGGCAGAATATACCCATCCGCTGTTGGCATACCGGGCATTAAAAATATTGCTCAGGTTCACGCCGAATATGGCCTCCTTCACACCGATGGCCTTCAACGGAAGCGTATAATTCAGGTTGACATTCGTAGTAGAGTAGGCAGGCAGTGAGCGGTCTTTGTTCTCTGTGTTATCCAGATACTGACGACTCACATACCCCGTGTGCCATACGGCTTGCCATCCTTTGTAGTGGAAGTTAAGGAATCCGTTGAGGATGGCCGAGGGAGAGAAGGCCAATGTGGAGTTGTCGTAATGGAACTGGCGCAGCTCGTCGCCGTTGCCGTCACAATGGTATTTTGCCGCATCGGGGTTGTCTTTCCAGTCATCCCAGTCTTCCACGAACTCATCGAAATCCTTGATTTTGTTGATGCTCAATGCTGCATTCCCCTCAACGGTGAGCCATGGGGTGATATCGTATCCTGCCGTCAGCTCGATACCTGTACGGTAGGAGTCTTTGACGTTCGCTGTCAGCGGTTCGCCGATGTCACTCTTTGCACCGGTCTGAACCAGTTGGTTGTCGTAGTTCATGTAATAAAGAGTAGCACCGGCGCGCCATTTCGGGGTGGCATAACTGTAGCCCATCTCATAGTCGAGCAGCGACTCTGCCTTTGGGGCGGGGTAGTTACCGTTGTCTGTGTAGTTGTTTCTTTCTGGTTCACGATGGCTTAAAGCCAGTGAAGCGAAGGCGCGATGCCCGCCATTGTGGAAGCTGAAGCCTGCCTTGGGGTTAAAGAAGTTGTGCTTCTCGTTAATGTCCAGGTAGTGCTTCTTGTAGAGGTAGGCATCTTCGTCGTAAATGAACTTGTCGTTGTATCCATCGGTTTTGTAATTCACGTGGCGATACTGAATATCGGCAAAGGCATCCCAGTTATCGGTGAGGTGATAGAGAGCCTTGATGAAGACGTTACCGTCGAACTTCTTGGCATCGGAGTCGTAATACTGATAGTCACCGTTCTTCATCAGAAGGGTGCGCAGGGCATCGTTACTCAGATAGGTGACATAGCCGAAGTGGTTACCGTCGAACTGTTGTACCGACAGACCGCCGATCACGTCCCAGTCGTTGTCTTTGTAGTTGATGTTCCATACCAGTCCGTAGGTATCCTGCTTTAGTCCCTTTTTGCGCACCCAGTCGGTTCTCTTTGCACCTCCTAAGGCATCACCGTTGAATTCGGGACTAGGCAGACCGAGTTTCTTGATTTTATTGTCGTAACGGAACTCTTTGTAATAACCGTAGCCGTGGGTATAGTGGAGTGAGGCCGTGGTGCTCCAGTTTTCGTTGATGTTCCAGGCGGCAGAGAGAATGTTGTGGTTCTGCCAGAAGTTATCGGTGGTTTTGTCCCAGGGTTCCCCGTTGTTCATCACGTACCGTTCTGTCTGGTAGTTCCCGTTGGCATCACGGACAAACTTCCCGTCAGCATCGTATGTGAAATGTTCGTAGAGCGAGTTGTAGCGCCCCAGTCCTACGTCGTAGAGATCCTTGTAGGTCTTGATGCCTGTCTTCGAGCCATAGGTGCCGTCCATCAACGAAAGGTCGTCGTTACCGGCAGTCACGGCATTCCAGGCCTGTCCGGTCTTTTCGAAGTTTCCGATATTCTTATAGCGGATGGTGAACTTGTCGTCTAGCCAAGTCAGTCCGCCATAGTAAGAACCGGAGCGGCCGCTGGTGCCGTGGATATAACCGTCGGTGTTGGTCTCATGGTAGGCACCGTCGAAGATGAGATGGTTCCAAAGCAGACCCGTAGAGAATGCACCGCCCACGTTGAACGTGTTGTAGGAACCGTAGGAGAAGTTCACTTCGCCGCCAGCTTTCTCGGAAGGAGTCTTCGATGAGAGGGCCACCGTGCCGCCGAAGGCTCCGTCGCCATTGGTACTCGTTCCCACGCCGCGCTGAATCTGCACACCTCCCAGCAGCGAACTGTAGGAGTTCATGTTGGCCCAGAACACGGCTTGGTCTTCAGGTGAGTTCAGGGGAACACCGTCGAGCGTCACGTTGATACGTGAGTCACCGGCACCACGGATGCGCAGATAACTGGTTCCCGTGCCCAGTCCGTTCTCGCCCCATGCCAGTACGCCCGGCGTCTGCGAGAAGAGGAAAGGCAGTTCCTTACCCGTCTTCGAGAATTTCTGCAATTCGTCTTTCTTGATGTTTGCCACGGCGAAAGGAGCGTTCTTCTGTACCCAGACGCCTTTCACCACTACTTCCTGCAACTGTTCCATACGCAGCGAATCTCCATCCGCTTCGTTGGCAGCATTCACGGCCGTCACGCTCATCCCGAGCAATGCAGCCATCACAATCTTTTTGTTCATTTTACCTTTTACCTTAATATATAAATGTTATAGGTTAAAGGGGCAAGGTGCAAGAGAATAGTTCATGTTTTGTCACCTTCGTTGAGAATATCGGTCTGTTCATCCCTACGCCGGCATTACCCGGATCAGGTTCGAGGGTCTAATCTCAGCCCGCCCACGGCGGACACCCCTTAACTTACCCTTTGTAAGTTGGGTGCAAAGGTAGTGCAAATGAGTGAAAAAACAAAATATTTTTTGATTTTTTCCGAATGCAGCCTACCTTCATGGCGTGAAACGACATAAAGGTAGTGCAAATGAATGAAATAACAAAATGAAAGACGAAGTTTTTCGATTTTGTTTTTCTGAGTGTAGCCTTTTCTTATGAAAAGGTACGAATAAGTGAGCGAAATACAAAATGGAAATTACCGTAATTTACATAATTATTCTTTTGGTCGGGCGTCGCCCTCGAAATTAATTCTAAAATTATGATTAGTAATTTTAGATTTAAGGGTGTAAGGGTGTCAAAACCCCGATAAACACAGGGCTTGCACCCTGTTCAGAAGGGTGTCAAGGGTGTAATAAGGGTGTAAGGGAGAACCACCCCTGAGACCCACCTCAACCCTCCCTGTTAGGGAGGGAGTTATGTCTTTAGAGTTAGGGTTAAGGTTATTGTTATCGTTTAAAAATTCTCTAGAGAATTATTTCTTTCCGATGATAGTTTGTACCCCGTCGGATGATGCGTTGGAGATAATTCTCTAGAGAATTAAAAAAATAGCTGTCACCCTTATGTCACCCTTGACACCCTTCTGAACAGGGTGCAAGCCCTGTGTTTATCGGGGTTTTGACACCCTTGCACCCTTAAAATGAAAATCCTCGCGTACGCGCGCGCACGCGAACGACGAGCGACCCAATGAAGAGTTGTCGTTATCGTTGTCGTGATGCTTACAAGGAATCGCTGTAGAGATTATAGTTGCGGTAGAAGGAGCGCATGGATGTGTAGCCGGCCTGTTCAGCCAGATCCTCTTTCCGCGCTTCGGGATTTTCCTTTTCCAACCTTCTCACATAGGCGATGCGCTTGCGGTTGATAAACTCTGCAAACGGCATTCCCGTCTCCTCGTTCACCAACTTTGAGAGCATGGTGCGGTTGGTGCCCAGTTGCTGAGCCAATTCTGCCAGTGTAAGTCCCGGCTGCAGGTATAGCCGTTCGTCGTCAATCTTCTGCAATAGTTGCGAATACCCCTCTTGTGGAGTTTCCTCTATGGTCTCTTCGCACTCTTCTTGCGCGATATCCGCAAATGAGAACTGCTGCACGAACCCACGGTAGCAAAGCAGGTAGAGCAGACCGCTGAAGAAGCATGCAAGCACCGCAAAGGGAATCTCGGAAGATAGAAACACAAAGCGCCAGACAGCGTTTACCGCAAACGACAGCACACCCGTGAGCACCATCAGGATTAATATGGTGGTGATGCCGTAGAGCCGCTTGTCGTCATTGTCGGCATAGATGGAGTCGATAAGTCTGTTGTAGCGGCGAATTCGGCGGATGCCCACGAAAAGCACAATCAGCACACCGATGGCAAAAAGACCTTTCGCCAACCGATGGGCCACTGCCTGCACCATGGTCAGTCCCGAAAGTCCTTGCGTGCAGTTCTTATATAAATAGGTGTCAACGAACTGGCGGCAATCATCATCACTCATCATTACATAGACCGTAGCCACAATGATACCGATTATTACTGGCGGCAGCACCGTGAGCCATCGTTGGCGACTGCTCACCGTTCCCTGGGTAAGCACCGTGATGTAGTACAGATAGAGCGGATAGACCAGCAGGTTGCAGACCACATAGATGGTATCGCTCACGGGAATGTCACTCGTCATCCGGTTAAAGAATACGAAATGACCCGTGTAGAGCAGCGTGGCAGTGACGGACCACCACAACAGTTGGCGGCGGGCGGCACGATTACCCTGTTCCCAAAGATTCAAGGCAATGGCAACCGACCAGAATGCGCATACTGCCAGCGGCAGGAAAGATACTATCAGATGAATCATAATGCAAAGAGTATTTTCTGCAAAGATAATCAAAGAAACGATATAACGTATCAGAATCTGGCCTCTAAAAACTATGAATTTCCCTAACAAACGTTAAATGTACGATATGGCACATCCCTTGTACGATATGGCACAACCTTTTCCTACTGGTCTTTTGAAGTCATCTTGCTTTTTCTTATCTTTGCCCCATAATGTGTGTATCTATCAAAGCAAAAATAACAAATAGCTAATCATGAAGAATAATAAAGAACATTACCTTAACAAAAACAATACGATGGTAACAGTAAAACGTTTATTCATTTCGCTACTTGTCCTTCTCGGCTGTTCAGCAGGGGCTTGGGCTATAGAACAAGATTCCGATGGCTATTATCTAATCGGTTCGGTACAGGACTGGAAGAATTTCGCCGAGTTGGTCAACAGCGGAACGAATACAGCAGCAAATGCCAAGATGATTGCTGATGTTGATTTAGGCGACGACCAGACCTATATTTCTCCCGACTGGCATGGTGAATTCTCAAACCTTCACTATCATGGAACCTTCGACGGTCAGGGGCATACGCTTACGGTACACTACAATAGCGACAAGTATTTTCATACCCCCTTTAGCCAGACAAGTGGTGCTACAATCAAGAACCTGCATGTAGCTGGTACAATCAAATCAACTTCGTCAGGGCCTTCCCATATGAGCGGTCTTATCAGTAACTCTGCAGGCAATGACGTGATACAGAATGTGTGGGTGTCTGCGGATATTACCGGAGGTAGCCATTCATGGATTGAATGTGGCGCCTTTATTGGGTGTAATAATTGCGGAAACTCTACAATTACAGACTGTTTGTTTACGGGTTCCATTACTACTACTGGAGGAAATAACGGTTGCTTCGCAGGTTGGGTGCAAAGTTATAATCCCTCATCAATAACAACGACTAATTGTCTATCGACAGGAACATTTAATATAGGGTCCGGTTCGGTGTCAAGAGGTACTTTGAACAACTGCTACGTCAAGTCATACCCATATTCAATTCCATCCGCTATGCAAGTGACCGACGTACAGCTTGCCGACGGCACCATTGCCACAGCCCTTCAGGCTGACCGCTCGGAGGAAATCTGGGTACAAGACCCTGTGCTTGGCACTCCGATGCTGAAGATATTCGCCAATGAGGAGACTGAGCAGCCTTCGGAAGCGCTCAACGGAGAATTCAGCATAACTGACAATGGAATCAAAGTGGTATTCTCTCGAGGCAACCTTCAATATGTGAACGATACATGGCAGTTTGCCAAACACCAGTATGATTATTTTGGTGAGAACCAAAGCAATGGTCGTGACATGTTTGCTTTTAATGACTTTAGCTTACCCAATAGTGATGATAATTGGTTCAATATGACTCATGACCAGTGGGTGTATCTCCTCAGAGACCGTAGTGTTACCAATACGCTTTCCGATGGTGCCCGCTTTACAATGGCCACACTCGGAGGTACTTATAAGGGTGTGATTCTGTTCCCAGATAATTACACCCATCCCGAAGGAACAGGGTTTACGCCTGGCGTATTCAATAGCAATTCCAATTATACGGCCGAAGTAAGCCTTGAAGGTTGGGCTTTGATGGAGGCTGCCGGTTGTGTGTTCCTTCCCGCCTGTGGATGGAATTCTGCGGGCAGTGAATGGAAATCTGTAGGTGAAACTGCGGTTTATAGTACCCCTTCAGTTTATCCCACAGGATCACGTTATTATACTCCTGCTTTTTATATCGATAAAATTGATTTCGATGAATGGTGTAACCGTGCCTCATGGACACCCGTTCGCCTTGTACAATTATCAGGCCTAAATAGAGATGACGACGGCTACTATCTCATCGGCTCTGTAGAAGACTGGAAAGAATGTTCTTCACTCTTAACAATAAATCCTTCGATTAATATCCGCATGACAGCAGACTTTGACCTCGGCGACGACCAGACTGAGTTAGGAAGTGTAAACAATCCTTATAAAGGAACTTTCGATGGTCAAGGACATGCTCTGACAGTGGCATACTCCGTGACAGGTAGCAATTCGGATCATGTTGCACCTTTCGCCAGTATTGAAAATGCTACTATAGAGAACTTGCATATTAAGGGAACTATCACAACACCAGGCATGCGTCCAGCCAGCATAACAAGTTACGTATCAGGAACCTCTTACATACGTAATTGCTGGAGCGAGGTCGCCATCACGTCAAGCAGAGGTAGTGATATTGATGCCGGTGGCTTTGTAGCTCGAGTCAACAGTGGCCAGACACTCCACATTGATGACTGCACCTTCACAGGCAGTATTACTTATAGCTATAGAAGCGGTTTTGAGGCAGGAGGTTTTGTCGGATGGTGCCAGGAATCAGGTATCGTGCAAATACAAAACTGTTTGTTTGCCCCTACCAGTATAAAAACTATCGCGCAAAGCGATGATAACAAGATGTTTGTAAGTGGCTATCAGAGTAATGTGAGTTTCACCAACTGTTATTACAGGAAAGTAGGTTCTTTGGAACAGTGGATAGAACAAGGCATAGCGACATCAGACGAAGAATTAACAGACTGCACTACATCCGCAGCTTTGCAGAACGGACGTAGTGAAGACGTTTGGGTACAAGACCCGTTGACCAACCAGCCGTTACCGATAATATTCGCTACATTCCAAGATACTGAGGGGTATTATCTCATCAGATCCGTTGAAGACTGGAGAAGATTCGCCGATATTGTTAAAACCACACCTACGGCAAATGCCAAGATGGTTGCCGATGTTGATTTGGGCGATGATCAGACAATGGTAGGCTCAGAAAGTGTTCCATATCAGGGAACGTTTGATGGTCATGGTTACAAACTGACCATAGCCTATGATGTTACAGAAAATTATGTGGCTCCTTTCAGAGTTGTTAATGGTGCTACCATCCAAAACCTTGAAGTTGCCGGAACAATAAACACAACGGCAGAATATGCTGGTGGTATTATCGGTTATTCTCCTAGCTCTTCTACCGCTAGTAATGTTACTATGTGCAGAAGTTCTGTCAATATTGTAGGGCATTCCACTATTAGTGGGCGAACTGACTGGCATGGAGGTTTCATAGGCCTGGTTTATACTCCGGTACATTTTACAGACTGTCTCTCTGATGGTAAAATCACGGGTAGCAGTAGTCCTGCCCAGTCTTTTTGCACAGGCTTTATAGGACTGACAAGAGGTGGAACCAGTACTTTCACTAACTGCCTGAATAATTGTGAACTAGACGTTAATGCGACTAATGGCCTGTGGCATTTCATAGGTGGAACGGGTTCGGTAAGAAATAGTTATGTCAATAATACTATTAGTTATACTGCTGGTTATTCTCAGGCAACACCTGTTACTGGAGAGCAATTGTCTGACGGAACAGTAACTACTAAGTTGCAGAATAACCGTGAGGAAGAAATTTGGGTTCTTGACCCCGTGCTTGGCACGCCGATGCTGAAGCTGTTCGCCAAAGACATCACTTACACAGTGCCTTCGTCGGGTATTGGAACCTTCAGCGCAAAGGGACAGGTACTGCTTCCCGAGGGACTGAAGGCTTACTATTGCAAGACGTATCATAAGAAGAACAGCACCATCAGCGTGGTTAGTATCAGTGGAAACATTGTCCCGGCAGCAACGGGTGTGCTGCTCGTAGGCAATAAGGGCGAGACGTTCACATTGACGGGAGCATGTGGTCAAGCCCCAACGATAACCGATAACGAATTGGTAGCCGTGACTGAGTCGAAACACATTGCCGCAACGGAAGGAGACTATACCAACTTCATGATGAAGGGCGGTAAGTTCATCAAGATTGCGGATGAAAGTTATACCGTAAAGATGCCGGCGAACCGTGCTTACCTGCCCTTACTGACAGAAGCCATCAGCGGCAGTAATGCCAAGGAGATAATGCTGTATTGGAATGATGGAGAGGCTACGGGCATTGAGAGAATGAGAAATGTAGAAAATGAGATAATGAGAAATGGGAGTATCTACAACCTCAATGGTCAGAAACTCTCGGCTCCGCAAAAGGGTATCAACATCATCAACGGCCGCAAGGTCATCGTAAAATGAAAAAACGCTATCAGATATGAAAAAGACTTATCAGATTCCTACCTTGAACCTTCACCAGTTAACAGCTGAATGTCTGCTGTTCGTGGGTACTACCATAGAAGTTGACCCTTCCGATGAAGGCAGCCAGAGTCAGGCGGAGAGTAAAATGGCCTCATTTGAAGATACCGACAAAGCCCTGCGCTCATTCGAGCATAATCCGCTGGACTACTTGCCTAGTGCTTTCCAAGATATTTGGGGAGAGGAATAATAAACAAGTAAAAAACGAAAAAAGTAAATTATCTATCAACTATTATGAAAAAGATTCTATTATCAATCGTTGCGCTTTACTGCACAGTTGTGGCAGGAGCACAAGAAACAGACCAGATTAGTGCAGTTCTCCAAGTGGGTAATGAGACACCCCAAGTCTTTTACGGCGCTGGTGCGCTGAAGAACGCATTGGCAGCAGCGCCTAACTCGGGCGGAGTCATCACGCTGACCTCAGGTCTGTTCAATGCCGTTGATATAACCAAGGACGTAAAAATCTTTGGTTCCGGTTTCGAGACAGATGTGGATAACGACATTGCGGTGACCAATATCAATGGCGGTTTCAATGTCAATCTTCCTGAGGATATACCCGCTCCTCACGGCATTTCGCTTGAAGGTGTCTATGTGAATGGTGACATTACGGTGAAGTCGGCAGTGGATGGGTTCTCACTGACAAAGAGCAGTGTTAGTCAACTCACTTTCCAGGCTGCTGCTACTCGTTGTGTGGTTACTCAGTCGTATATTCGTAACGCCATTAACGGAGGGCATGACCTTTATGTGCAGAATAGTTATGTTCGTGGACATAGCATCAGTGTTCTTAATGATGAAAGTTTTATTTTGCTTAATCATTGTATCATTATAGATGGAGAGTTTTTTACTAGTGGAACTAATAGATTTAATTGTAAAAATTGTGTGATAAGTGCACGTTATCTAAATTATGTAAATAATCGGAAATTTAATTATTGTCTTGTCGCTTCCAACGAATCATTTGGTGCAGGCAGTGCAAACAACTGGGTTAATGTTGGTGCGGCTAATGTATTTGAGGATGCAACGAATTTTGACTATTCCTCCTCGCGCACCTTCACGCTGAAAGACCCTGAAAATAAATATATCGGCAGCGATGGCACTCAGGTGGGTGTGCATGGCGGCGATTTCCCATGGAACAAGATACCGGGAACGCCAATAGTGAAGAACCTTAACGCAACTGTCAGCGGCACCAACCTCGGCGTAACGTATCAGGCAGAAGTAAGAAATCAATAAACTAAAAATAATCAAACTATGAAAAAGATTCTATTATCAATCGTTGCGCTCTGCTGCACAGTTGTGGCAGGGGCGCAAACTACCGACCAAATCAGTGCGATTCTGCAAGTGGGCAATGAGGCACCTCAAGTCTTTTACGGCATTGGTGCTCTTCAGAAAGCAATGGCTGCCGCACCAGACAGAGGAGGTGTCATAACCCTGTCATCGGGAAACTTCAATTCCGTCACTATTAATAAGGATGTGAAGATATATGGTGCAGGTTTTGAGACCAATGAGGCGGAAGACATTACTCTGACCAATATCAACAGCGGTTTTTCTATCTCCATTCCCGAGGAGATAACTGGTCCTCATGATATCATTCTTGAAGGTGTTTATGTTAATGGTAACATAACAGTAGACAAGACACTTAACGGATTTTCATTTATCAAGAGTTCCGTTAACACGATTAAATTTACTGTTGCTACTACAAGTACAACGGTTAGACAGTCATATATACGTGGTAATCTCGAAGGCGGTCACAACCTTTATGTCCAGAATTCATACTTGAATTGTAAATGGATTGGACCATTCTCAGATGAAAGCAATGTATTGGTAGATCACTGCATTCTGGTTAACGGTTATGATTTTGATAATGGAGGAACTCGTTTCAGTTGCCAGAATAGCATCGTTGCTGCTGGTTGGAATAACGGAATCCAGACTTACAATTATTGTCTGTGCCCACATTGGTCTAATCTGAATGGCTTTATCGGTAGTTACAATAACTGGTTTAACATTGGTGATGCGAATGTCTTTGAGGATGCAGAGAACTTCAACTATTCTGCAGACCGTACCTTCAAGTTGACAGAACAAAACCAAACGAGGTATATCGGCAATGACGGTACTCAAGTTGGCGTTTACGGAGGCAGTTATCCTTGGAACAAGGAGCCCTCAACGCCCGTGGTGAAGAATCTTAAAGCTAAGGTGGCAGGCACTGACCTCAATGTAACCTACAATGCGGTAGTAAGATAACAAAAAAACAATAATATGAAAAAGATTCTATTATCAATCATCGCGCTCTGCTGCACAGTTGTAGCAGGGGCGCAGAATAGTTCGCAGCAACAGACGGCTATCTTGCAGACAGGAGATGGTGCCCCAACTATTTTTTACGGTGTTGATGCACTGAAGAACGCATATAACGCTGCTGCTCAAGAAGGCAGTGTGATAACTCTTACATCGGGAACGTTCAATAGTCCTAATAGTATAAAGAAGTCAATTTCTATCTATGGTGTTGGTTTTGAAGACAATATTACTGAAAACGTTCGAAAAACGTATATCAGCAGTTGGTTGGGCTTTTATGCTGATGCAGATGGTAACACAGTACAGAATGCAAAGTTGGAAGGTGTTTGTGTGAATGGAAATATTGATGTGAACCATTCTGAGAATCTCACCATTGCCAAGTGCCAGTTTTCCAGTCTAATAATGGAAGGAACTGGAGTTGATGGATTGCGGGTGCGTCAGAGTTACCTCACGGGTGGAATTGATGCACGTAATTACTATATCGGAAATATGGTTATAAAAAACTGTTATATTTCAGGACAGATCGTAAACTTAACTTCGAATAGTCAAGCATTGTTTGACCATTGTATTTTACGTCATTATTCTGGCTCTGATACAAATTATGCACATGCGGCCGCTTTTTACACAAACTGCATCATCAATAATCATGACCGTTATAATGAAGATCCTCCTATAGAAACTGGTTATTCAGTAGAAAACTGCATATTTTTTACAACGGAAGCCAATGTGAAAAAACGCGATGGCGACCTTGTTCATAACTGGTATGCAGTGGATTTCTCAACGCTATTTGGAGATGGCGTTAATAACATAGATTATTCAACTGCCCGAAGCTTCATATTGGCCGACCCCGATACTTACAAGGGAACAGACGGTACCCCAGTGGGAGTCACCGGAGGCGACTATCCTTGGTACAAAGTACCGTCTATACCATACGTGAAGAACCTCAATGCAACGGTTAATGGCGCTAGCCTTGATGTTAACTACGATGCAGGAGTAGGAAGCACTAATCCCCCAACAGATTAAAAGCTTATGAAAAGAATTAGATATTTGCTGATAGCGGCGGCAGCCTTGATGTGCACCGCAGCGACAGCGCAAAAGACCATTGCCGAACGCCAGTATTGGATTGACGGCAATATAACTGATGCACAAACCTTGGCGGAGTCTCCCACCAGTATCAGCATCGGGGATTTGAAGCCCGGACTCCATTCGCTGACCGTCCGCGTGAAGGACTCTGATGGACTGTGGAGCTCGCAGGTGGCAAAGTACTTCATTGTGCCGTTTGTTTCCACCAGCGTTACGAGTAATTCGATAGAAAAGCATCAGTACTGGATTGACGGGAATTTGCAGGCAGCGGTTACTTCTACCACGCAACCCTCGGCCATCGTTATCGGGGGGTTGAAGCCCGGACTCCATTCGCTTACCGTGCGTGTGCAGGACAAAGCAGGTTTGTGGAGCTCGCAGGTAGCCAAGTATTTCATCGTTCCATTTGTTTCTAACGATGTTACCAGCAAGACAATCAAGGAACACCAGTACTGGATTGACGGCAAGATAGAGGCTAGGGTAACACAGGAACAACAGCCTACAACCATCGATATCTCGAATCCGAAGCTGAAGCCTGGTCTGCATTCGTTTACCGTGCGCGTGAAGGACAACACCGGAATGTGGAGCTCGCAGGTGGCCAAGTATTTCATAGTACCTACAGCGGAAACCAGTGTGGGTGATAAGAGTATCGTGCTGCATCAGTATTGGATTGACGGAAAGTTGGATGCCATTGTCTCATCAGAAACTCAGCCCTCACAAATCCCTATCTCAACGCTGAAGCCTGGCCTGCACTCGCTGACCGTTCGCGTAAAGGACAATACCGGATTGTGGAGCTCGCAGGTGGCCAAATACTTTATCTTGAAAGACGACGATGTGATGGAAGAAACCACCATTACACGCTATATGTATTGGTTCGACGAAGAGACGGATGACTTCTTTACAGGACCGCTTACCTCAGCATCGGGCACGATGGACATCGATATCAGCGACGTGGAGGCTGGCATTCATACGTTGTGGTGGCGCTGCGGCGACTCAAAGGGCGCATGGAGCGAGCCACGCTCGGTGACCTTCGAGAGCAAGAGCCTGTATAATTACACCGTTCCGACATCGGGTATCGGTACATTCTCTGCTGATGTTAACCTGACATTGCCCGACGGCTTGAAGGCTCATTTCTGTACTTATCTGAAGGAAGTAGAAGAGGGCTTGGCCATCAAGATCCTGAATATCGACGGCAAGGTGATTAACCAGAACACGGGTGTGCTGCTCAGCGGAACTCCGGGCGAAACCTATCAGTTGCGCTATACATCAGAAGCTGGTTCGGCAACCGAGGGCAACAAGTTGGTTCCCGTGGTGGAGAGCACCCATGTTGAGCCCGTTGTCGGTGAGTACACGAACTACATTATGCAGGGCGGACGATTCATCAAGATTAAGCAAGAGGAAGCTGGAGTCGAGGAAATCAAGATGCCAGCCCATCGTGCTTATCTGCCACTGCTGACAACAGAAGTTAGTCCTACTCCTGGTGGAGCCAAGAGCGTCGTACTGCTACTGTGGGACGATGATGTGGTTACGGGCATTGAAAGCACGGAGAAGGTTGACTACGAGCCTGCCCGCGACGGCCATGTCTATAGCATCAGCGGTCAGCGACTCTCTGCTCCGCGCAAGGGTATTAACATCATCAACGGCCGCAAGGTCATTGTTAAATAAAAGGGAAGGAGGCATGATTATGATAAGAAAGAATTATCAGGCTCCCGAACTGAATAGTTACGAAGAAACATGTGAGTGCCAGCTGCTGGTTGGCACCACCATTCCCGTTATTCCCGGAGAAGAAGGTAGCCAGAGTCAAGCCGAGAGCAAGAAGGGTACGTTTGAAGAAACCGACAAGGCCCTGCGCTCATTCGAGCACAATCCGCTCGACTATCTGCCTAGTGCTTTCCAAGATATTTGGGGAGAGGAATAATCATTGTTTCGACAATTAACAGTAATAAATAACCCTTCACCGTAAAGCGCTGGGAATCAAGTCGCTCCATGCTACGGTGAAGGGTTTGTTCGTTGTCAGTATCTTTTAGAATACTTTCAAATGATGGATGTCGGATGTTAACAGGTGGCTGGCCAGGGCTTCAGCTGCTTGAAGAAGTCGTTGCCCTTGTCGTCAACGAGGATGAAAGCGGGGAAGTCCTCAACGGTAATCTTCCAGATGGCCTCCATGCCGAGTTCGGGATATTCCACGCACTCGATACTCTTGATGCTCGACTGTGACAGAACGGCAGCCACGCCGCCAATCGTTCCGAGATAGAAACCGCCGTGCTTCTGGCAGGCATCGGTGACCACCTGGGAGCGGTTGCCCTTGGCTATCATCACCAGCGAAGCGCCGTTGGCCTGGAACTCATCCACATAGGGATCCATACGGTTGGCCGTGGTCGGGCCCATCGAACCGCAGGGATAGCCCTCGGGCGTCTTGGCAGGGCCGGCATAGAGCACGGGATGGTCCTTGAAATATTGCGGCATTCCCTCGCCGGCATCCAAGCGGGCCTTCAGTTTTGCATGGGCAATATCGCGGGCTACGATAATTGTGCCTTTCAGATTCACACGGGTGCTGACAGGATATTTGGTCAGTTCGGCACGAACGGCATCGATACCCTTGTCGAGGTCGATTTCAATACCCTTCGTTCCCTCACCGGGACGGCGATACTCCTCGGGAATCAGTTCTGTGGGGTTGTCGTCCATCTTCTCCAGCCAAACACCGTCTTCGTTGATTTTGGCCTTGATGTTGCGGTCTGCAGAACAACTCACACCCATGCCGATGGGGCAGGAGGCACCGTGACGGGGCAGACGGATGACGCGGATGTCGTGGGCAAGATGCTTGCCGCCGAACTGTGCGCCGAGTCCAATCTTGTGGGCTTCGAGCAGGAGCTTCTTCTCGAGGTCGATGTCGCGGAAGGCACGTCCGGTCTCATCGCCCGTGGTGGGCAGGTTGTCATAATACTTAATAGAGGCGAGCTTCACCGTGAGCAGGTTTTTCTCAGCCGAAGTGCCGCCGATGACGAAGGCGATGTGATAGGGAGGACAGGCGGCCGTGCCGAGTGTCTTCATCTTCTCCACGAGGAAGGGCAGCAGGGTGCCTTCGTTCTGGATGGTGGCCTTGGTCATTGGGTAGAAGTAGGTCTTGTTGGCCGAGCCTCCACCCTTGGCAACCATCACGAAACGGTATTCGGCGCCTTCTACGGCCTCGATGTCGATCTGAGCAGGTAGGTTGCAGCGGGTGTTAACCTCGTCGTACATGTTCAGCGGAGCATTCTGCGAGTAGCGCAGGTTGTCCTGTGTGTAGGTGTTATAGACACCGAGTGAGAGTGCTTCCTCGTCCTCGAATCCCGTCCACACCTGCTGTCCCTTCTCGCCGTGGATGATGGCGGTGCCGGTATCCTGGCAGAAGGGGAGGATGCCCTTGACGGATGTCTCTGCGTTGCGGAGGAACTGCAGGGCTACATACTTGTCGTTCTCAGAGGCTTCGGGGTCGCTGAGGATGGCTGCCACCTGCTCGTTGTGAGCGCGGCGGAGCATGAACTCGCAATCGTGGAAGGCCTGCTGGGCGAGCAGGGTGAGTGCTTCCTTCGATACTTTCAGAATCTTGTGTCCTTCAAACTCGCTTGTGCTGACGCCTTCCTTGGTGAGCAGGCGGTACTCCGTGTCGTCCTTGCCGAGCTGGAACATCGGAGCGTACTTGAATTCAGGTTTGTTTGCCATAATGTTTTGTTGTTTTAATTATATTTTTCTAGTTGTTCTAGCATTCTAGTTGTTCTAGTTATTCTAGGATTCCTAGTATTTCTAGTTTTTAATAGCCGAAGACTTCTTCGGTAGTGAGGCGTTTCACCGGTGCGATCTTCTCCAGCGATGGGATGTCGAGGTTCTTCTCGTCACCGAGAATGATGTAACGGTACTGCTTGTTGGCCATCAGCTGTTTCTCGTAGTTGACGACATCCTGCAGCGTTACCTTCGGCAGATCCTGATAGATTTTGCCGTTCAGGTCATAGTCGATACCCAGGCGCTTCGCGCTCAGGAAACTGTAGATGATGCTCATCTTCGTGGTGCGCATACTAGCCAGCTGCTTTGTCAGAGCATCCTTGGCAATGTTGAAGCCATTCTCGCTGGCGGGCATCTCGTCAAGAATCTCTTTAAAGTGTCCGATGCAGTCCATCATCTTGTCGTTCTGAGTGATGATGTGCGTCATGAACGACTCCTTGCGTCCCTTCACGCTGGGACGGTTGTACATGGCATAGGCGTTGTAAGCAAGTCCGCGCGTCTCACGCATCTCCTGGAACACGATGCCGTTCATGCCACCGCCGAAGTACTCGTTGAACAGCGAGCGGACGGCAGCCTCGTCGGGATTCCAGTCGCGTCCCTCATTATGATACATACGCATATAGATGTTTTTCGCATCATAGGGAGCCAGCAACACCTCATTCGTGGTGGCCATTTGTTGCAGATAGGGATTGTTCTCAGGTACGACTGAAAGCTGCTTCGCCGTACTGTGCTGTTTCATAACGGTGGCGGCAACAGTCTTCTCATCAATCGGTCCGTAATAGAGCACGCTGTGCTCATACTGTTTCAATTTCTTCAGCAGATCGATGAACACCTGCGGTTTGGTGTTCTTCAGTTCCTGCTCTGACACAAGGTCGCGGTAGGCATTGTGGGTGCCCTGTGTGCCGTAGGCATAGAGATAGGCGAAATAAGACTGCTGGCTCTTCTTGGCATCATCGCGTTTCTTCATAGTCAGATCCACCAACTGGTCGTAAGCCTCCTGATCAGCCTTGGCATGCTGGAACAAGTCATCCAGCAGCGTCATGGCCTTTGACATATTCTCGCTGAGTCCTGAAAGACTGACCGTGATGCTTTCCTCTCCCACGCTGATGTTCCAGTCGCATGCCAGTTCATAGAACTTCTGCTTGATATCGGTGGCCGACAAGCGGTTTGTTCCCAGGTATCGGATGTAATCGGCTGCCATATCGTACCGCTTGTCCGCACTCTGTCCGAACTCATACCTGTAGTCCAGATTGAAAAGTCCGTTGGTATTGTTCTTCACATAATAGAGCGGCATACCTTTCTTTATATCTGAGGAAGAGAAATCCGTCTTGTAATCGACAAACTTTGGCTGGATGGGTTCCACCTGTGAGTCCTGGATATTCTTTACGAACTGACTCATCTGGTCGCGGTTTGCCTGAATGGGCGTGATAGCAGGCTTGTCGATCTTCTTTTGATTGGTGTCGATGCCCTGTTTCTTGAAGACAGTCACATAGTTGTTGGTGAAGAAACGGTTGGCAAAGGCCACGAGTTCGGGCTTTGTGATTTTAGAGATACGGTCGATGGTTCCCACTTGTTGCTTCCAGTCAATCTCGTTGATGAATGCATCGACGAACTGGTCGGCCCGTCCTCTGTTACTCTCCAGCAGTTGGAAGTAGCTGCGTTTCTTGTTGTTGATGATACTGGGCAACAGATTTTCGGGGAAGTCACCCTTTTTCAGCTTGTCGATTTCCGCAAGCATCAGGCTTCTCACCTCTTCAAGACTCTGTCCCTGCTTGGGTGTTCCCATCAGGAAGAAACCACCGTGGTCGTGCATCAGTTCGCAACCACCGTTAGCCCTCTGCACTTTCATGGTCTGGTTGAGGTTGAGGTCGAAGAGTCCTGCCCTTCCGTTGCTCAGCACGTCTTCCAGCAGTTGCAGGGTGTCCGACTGTAACGCATTCGCCTGCTTGGCTCGCCAAGCCATCCATACCTGTTCGGCTTCCTGTCCAATGACCGTTGTGTCCTTGGGAGCATTTAGTGGAGTGAGGGCAGGGAAAGCGGGCTGTCGTACATCGGCACCGGGCTTCCATGAAGCAAAGTATTTGTCGATGATGGCGACGGTCTTATCGGGATCCAGGTCACCGGCCATGCAGATGGCCACATTGTTCGGCACATACCACTTATTGAAATAGTTCTTAATATTCACAATTGACGGGTTCTTCAGATGATCCTGCGTACCGATGGTGGTCTGCAGTCCGTAAGGGTGGTTGGGCCACAGCATCTTACTGATGGTATAGAAGAGCTTGCGCTGGTCGCTGCTGAGGCCGATGTTGTACTCCTCATAGACAGCCTCCAGTTCGGTATGGAAACCGCGGATGACCATATTCTGGAATCGGTCTGACTGGATCTTTGCCCAGTTCTCCACTTCGTTTGAAGGGATGTCCTCCACGTAGCAGGTCACATCATTACTGGTGTAGGCGTTCGAACCTTCGGAACCGATGGCAGCCATGAGCTTGTCATACTCGTTGGGAATGAAATACTGGGCAGCCAACTGGCTAACGGAGTCAATCTCGTGGTACTTCTGCCGACGCAGCTCCGGGTCTTTGATGGTACGGTATTCCTCATAGCGCTTTTCGATATCGCTGAGCAGGGGTCCTTCGGCCACGGGGTTGTTGGTGCCGAACTGCATGGTACCCTTGAACATGAGGTGCTCCAGATAGTGAGCCAGTCCGGTGGTTTCGGCAGGATCGTTCTTGGAACCGGTACGCACGGCGATGTAGGTTTGGATGCGTGGCTTCTCCTTGTTGACAGACAGATACACTTTCAGACCGTTGTCGAGGGTGTAGATGCGCGTCTGCATCAAGTCGCCCGGTACGGTCTCGTACTTATAATCCTTCGCTGATAAAGGTAAAAAAGTAAAAAAGTAAAAAGGTAAAAAAATACACAGAATTCTTTTCATTTCTTTGCGACTTTATTTATAATGTTTTAATTCTCATAATCCACTTCGTGGTCGAGTTGCTGGATGAAGTTCTCATAGACTTCGCTCTCCACGTCGCCCATGGCAAACTCCTTGTCAGCATCCTTGCGGATCTCTACGATCCAGGCGCGGCGGGCCTTGATGTAATCTTCGCGGATATGCTCAATGGCTGCCTCGTCGAGCTCTTCTAACTGGTAGTAGTCGAGAATGAGCTGATAGCTCCAAGCCCAGCGGTAGTCGCTATAATGGTTGTTGATTTCATCGAAGCGGCTAAGCACGTCCTGAATGTTCTCCAAAGTCCCATTAAGAATATCGTCAGCCAGTCGCTTCTCTTCACTTTCGGGGAGCAGAAGACCAGAAAGGTCAACCCAACGGCCTTTGCCCACTTCCGTCTTGGGCATTCCCAGGAATCCTTCCTTGACGGCGCGCTTCAGCACGGCACCCATATAAATACGTAGGGCGATGTCATAGTATTTAAGGCCTTTGCGAAGGGAAGTGGCGTTGATGACATATTCATGGAAGTTGTAGGTGGAAACGTTGTCTCCACTGGCCTGCCGGAGATTCTCTAGAATCTTACGGCCTTCCAGGATTTCGCCAACGGTGAACGGGGAGAGCCAGTCGAAGTTGATGATGGACTTCTTCGACTGCTTACTGCGTTTGTCGCGCTTGGGCCATTTCTTGATGTCGCGGTAGAGTCCAACGGTTGTGATGTTGCGTCCTGGTATCAGGTAGCAGTCGTCTCCGTATGCCATCAGATAGGAGAAAGGCAGGTTGCGGGTGTCGGGATGGTGCATCAGTTTGCCGAAGCAGACAGAGAAGGCACCGATGGTGGCAGGCATCAGCACATAGGAACCGCTGGCCGTCTTCGTGCCGCGCTCAAGCGTTCCGTAATGGAGCGGGCCCATCTTATAGGCATGATTGGAGAAGTTGGTGTTGGAGCCAGCGTTGTAGAAAGAGAATTGTCCGCCGATAAGCAGGGAACTCTTGTGGTGACTGGCCGAGAAGGGGCCGCAGAAGGCAGCACAGGCCTCACCATTGGCCATGAATGAGTTGGCAAAGAAAAGGGAGGCTTCTGCCGTGAAGCCATTGGTTATCTGACAAGCTTCGCCCACGAAGCAGTCCTGCATCTTCACGGAATTGTTGATGGAACAACCGTCGCATATGATGGAGTTCTCGCAGATAACACCGGTGCCTATATATACCGATGCATCTTTCGACGACATGATGGTACAGTCTGCCAAACGGGAGGTACCGCTGATTTCACAGTCACCCTTGATGACTGTGTTGGTAATCTCTTTGGTGTTGATAATCTTCACGTTGTTGCCGATAATGCCGCGCTCAGGAGCCGAGAGTCGCACTTCATCATCGATGAGTTGTTTCAGGATGTTAATCAGCGCCTTATCCTCGTGGTGTTTCACCATAAAGGCGGCCAACTGAGAATTGAGTTCGCGGAAAAGCACCACATTGCCATCACCCATCTCATTGAGCACGGAGATGACGGAACCGGCACCATAGCTGGCACCTTCGAGCGTCTCCATGGTAGAGATGTTCGAGATATAGCAATCGTCGCCGATGGTATAGTTGTTGATGAAGTTGCCTACTTTTTCGATGAGACAGTCGTTGCCTACACATACATTGCGCAAGGTGGCATCGTTGATACCCGAATGCTTTACAAATCCCTTGCTCACTTCCACCTGCTTGTCGAATCTTCCCAGACGAATGTCGCCATAGAAGACCACACGGTGGAAATTGTAGGGTTTGAAGGCTTCGTCGACCAGGACGCGCTCCCAGTCCTCAGCCCAACAGCCGTTTTGTTCGAGCACTTGTATCTCTTCATCTCTCAGTAATCTGTAGTTTTCCATATTCTAATGTGTTTGTTATGATTATTCTTCACTTATGTCGTACAGAAAGTCGTTGTACGGGTATTTCTGGACGTGCAACTCACGGACCTTTTTATAAATAGTGTCGCGCAGTTGTTCGATGTTTATCTTTTCCCGGGCAGAGATGAACAGACAGTCGTCGCCCATCTTTGCCATCCAGGTTTTCTGCAGTTCTTCGAGCGTGATGTTTTCTTTGGTTGGGGGTGTCAGGTCATCCGGCTCTTTTTCCACCCAACTGTAAGCGTCAATCTTATTGAAGATCATCATCATTGGCTTGTCGGCAGCCTCCAGTTCCTTCAGCGTCTGGTTGACTACCTGAATCTGCTCTTCGAAATCAGGGTGGGAGATGTCTACCACATGGATGAGCAGGTCGGCTTCGCGAACCTCATCGAGCGTACTTTTGAATGAGTCCACAAGGTCGGTGGGAAGTTTGCGGATAAACCCTACTGTATCTGCCAACAGGAAAGGCAGGTTTTCCACCACCACTTTGCGGACTGTCGTGTCGAGTGTGGCGAAAAGTTTGTTTTCTGCAAAGACATCACTTTTGGCCAAAAGGTTCATAATGGTGGATTTGCCCACGTTGGTATAACCTACAAGAGCCGCTCGGATGAGCCGTCCACGGTTCTTTCTCTGCGTGGTCTTCTGTTTGTCAATCTCCACCAATCGTTGTTTGAGCAGGGTGATGCGTTGCAGAATAATACGGCGGTCCATTTCCAGCTGCGTTTCACCAGGTCCACGGAGTCCCACACTTCCCTTTCCGCCACCGGAACCCGAGCCACCGCCTTGACGTTCCAAGTGAGTCCAAAGTCTTTGCAGGCGTGGTAGCATATAACGGTATTGTGCCAGTTCCACCTGGGTCTTGGCATTGGCCGTCTGTGCCCTCATCGCAAAGATGTCGAGGATAAGCGTCGTGCGGTCGAGGATTTTCACTTTCAGTTCCTGTTCTATGTTTCGGATTTGTTTCGCTGACAGCTCGTCATCGAAGATAACCATGCCAACGGGTTGCGGGGGATTCTCCACCGCCTCACATTCACCAGCCTCCAGAGCCTGCTCATAATCATCGGCAGCATCTTCGCATTGCTTGATATATTGCTTGATCTCCTCGAGTTTTCCCTTACCCACGTAAGTAGTCTGACTGGGGCCGTTTACCTTCTGCGTAAATCGCTTGACGGTAATGGCGCCAGCCGTGTCGGCAAGAAATTCCAATTCATCGAGGTATTCCTTTGTCTTGGCCTCGTTCTGCTGTTGCGTGATAAGTCCTACCAGCACGGCAGTTTCGGCCTTGGCTTCGGATATTACGAATTCTTTCATTTGTCAATCACGTTATTATTGGGGACAAAGATAATAAAAAAACAAAGAATATGGAAAAATAAAAGTAAAAATAACATTTTAGGATGTTTCATAGAGGTGTATTGTATGTATCCAACGTAATCGTTTACGTAGATTTTTCATTATTTTTTGTATCATAATTGATTTAAATCAAGAAAAATGTATTATCTTTGCATCAGTTAAGACAAATAATACTGATTTTCAGAAATTACATGCTACATAATACTAACTGCTAAGACATTCAAAAAGAGAGAAATTGCTTCGACGTGATGTCGAGGCATTTTTTTTGTTAATTTTTTAAGATTGTTGATATACATTACACGGATTTTTTTTATTTTTGCACCCAATAATTAGTTCATTTAAACATAACAAACACTATGAGAGTAATTATTGAAAAGGATTATCAGTCTATGTCGCAATGGGCTGCCGAACATGTCATTGAACGCATCAATGCTTTTAAACCAACCCCGGAAAAGAAATTCGTTCTCGGTCTTCCGACCGGTTCTTCACCTGAAGGAATGTATGCCTGCCTGGTGAAAGCCAACAAGGAAGGCCGCGTTTCGTTTAAGAACGTGATTACCTTTAATATGGACGAGTATGTAGGACTTGCCGAGGACCATCCTGAGAGCTATCACTCGTTTATGGCCCGTAACCTGTTCGACCATATTGATATTGATAAGAATAACGTTCATATCCTGAACGGCAATGCCAAGGATCTGGTGGCAGAGTGTGCCCACTATGAGCAGATGATTGAGGAAGCAGGTGGTATTGACCTCTTTATCGGTGGTATCGGTCCTGATGGTCATATTGCTTTCAACGAGCCTTTCTCTTCTTTGAGCAGCCGTACCCGTCAGAAGACCCTGACTACAGATACCATTATTGCCAATTCCCGTTTCTTCGATAACGATGTAAATAAGGTGCCCAAGAGTGCACTTACTGTTGGTGTGGGTACCGTAATGGATGCCAAGGAAGTGATGATTCTGGTGAACGGTCACCACAAGGCACGCGCCATGAAGGCTGCCGTGGAAGGTGCCGTTTGTCAGGAGTGGACTATTTCGGCGCTGCAGATGCACCAGCATGGTATCATCGTGGCAGATGAACCTGCCTGCGACGAGCTGAAGGTAGCCACCTACAAGTATTTCAAGGATATTGAAAAGAAGTAAGGTTCTTCTTTAATAATAGAAACGCAGAGACATAGTGTTTTTTACGCTGTGTCTCTGCGTCTTTATATACAAATAATGTTATAGTTTTATCTGTTTGGTGGTTGAAGTGCCGTCGGTGGCGTGAACCACGATGACAAGCGTCTTGTCGGAAATGCCTTTCATCGGGAGCATGAACGATTTGGCCTCTTTGTTTTTCGTGTTGTAGGTACAGATGGTCTGTCCAGAATAACTTACCACTTCAATCTGCTTGTAAGGCTTTTCGGATTTGATAAGCAGCACGTCACCATTATGATAGGGTGTATCCATCAGCAGCCCACTCACTTCGAATCCCGCATCCTGACTAACTATCTGTGAGCCTAGAGTTTCGTCTTTCGCATTGATTCCCATGAATTTCAGCATGGCGTAAGCATAGCGCTTACCGAGTTTTACGTAGCCTTCATGGTTGAAGTGAAGATTGTCAATGAGGGGAGGGCAGCCTTTAGAGGAGACTACTGCAGAGGTTGGAATCCACTGCGGTAGGGTCTGGATGGTAGGAATGGAATGTTTGCAGACGCCATTGTATTCATCTCCTACAGGTTCGCCGGCGATAATAGGACAGTCTTCAGCCTTGAGGTTCAGCTCTTTCAGCAGGTATTCATAAAGCTCCTTCACTTTCTGAGGCCATGTTTCGTTATAGGCGTCTGTTTCTCCTTGATGGAGGATGATACCCTTAATGACACCATCTTTTTGGGCTTGTTTGGCCAGCGTCACCAAGCGTTCCAGCGGCTTACCGGCATAACAGTTGATTTCGTTGCGCTGCCAATCAGGCAGGTTTTTGCCTACCCAAGGGTCTGTAAGCTGAGGATGGAACATATCGATGGCACAGCCGTCAACAGCAACCAGGAGCGTTCCTACCTTTTTGTCTTTGGGGAGATTCTCCAACATGGTGCGTCCGAAATAGTCGGTAGGACCGAGTTTCGTCCATTGGCGGGCGAGTGGGGGTACGGCCTTGCGCCATTTTCCTGTGGGATGTGTGTCGCAATCGCTTGCCGTAAGATTCAGGAAACGCTCGCTCACGATGGAGTCTTCAGCCGTCAAAGGGGCTTGTCCAACCATATTCGATTGGCCGATGGCGAGATAGATGTAGAAGTTAGGGTCTTGAGCTTGACTCGAGAGGGTAGCACAAACGAGTGCTAATGTTGTCAGTATTTTTTTCATGATTATGAGGATTTTCAGGCAAAATTATAAAAAGTTATTCACAGAAGCAAGTGTTTTCGGATATTTTATTTACTTTTGTAACCAAATCCAATATTTTTAAGACGTATGAAAACAATCATGGCTACTTTCTCTTTGTTGGGAATGGCGTTATGTGTGTCAGCTGCCACTCTTGTACCTGCCGGACAGCGGATTAGTGCGGCTGATCCTCATATCCAGTATGTAGGACGTATTAACTTCAATAATCCTGAATCCCCTATGTTTACTTATCCTGGAGTCCAGGTAAAGGCGGTATTCAACGGTACTTCCCTCCGTATGGTAGCCAAACCGAAAAGCGGCTATTTTATGGCACAGATTGATGGGGCAGAACCATTCAAGGTGGCCTTTACAGGTGAGAACGACAGTATCGTAACTTTGGCCACGGCTCTTCTCCGCGGACAGCATTCTGTAAACCTGATGTATGCCATAGAAGGGTATCAGCGACGTCCTGAATTTCGCGGTTTCTTGCTCGATGAGGGATGCCAGCTGTCTGATGCTCCGGCCCTGCCTGAACGTAGGATAGAGTTTATCGGTAATTCCATCACTTGCGGCTATGGTGTGGAGAGTACTGACCAGAATGAGCATTTCAGCGATGAAACGGAAAACCATTATTACACCTATGCCGCTATCACAGCCCGCAATTTGAAAGCCCAACATGTTGTGGTGGCCCGTAGCGGTATTGGCATCTATCGTAATTATGGTGCTCCCAAATCTGGTAGCGATGACTGCATGCCGCGGATGTATCCTTACACGAATTTCATGGATAAGTCGCAGCAATGGGATTTTTCACGCTATCAGCCCGATGTGGTCTGCGTGAATCTTGGCACGAATGATATGTCACTCAATAACTGCGACTCCCAACGGCTGCTGAATGGCTACCGCAACTTCCTCAAAGACCTTCGTGGCCACTATCCAAAGGCAAAGATTGTCTTCCTTACTGGCTGTATGTTGCATGAAAAAGACTTGGAAACGGTGAAGAAAGCTCTTGATACAACCGTCAGCGAGGCTCAAGGGCGTGGTGACAAAGAAGTCTATCGTTTTGATATGACGGATCAGAAAGGTGATATCTTTTATGGTGCCGACTGGCATCCCTCCTATTGGCAGCAGCAGAAGATGGCTGGTGAGCTGACGGCTTATCTACGTGCCTTGATGAGATGGTTCTAAGAAATTGTAATTATGATAATAGATATGAAGAAAAGAACGATGGGTTTGATGCTGGCTCTTTTGGCATCTACGTTTTGTATGGCAGGTCATGTATCGGTGAGTTCTCCAGATGGTCGCTTGACGGTGACGGTGGAGAATCAGAAGTATCATGTGGAATACGACGGTCTGCAGGTGATTCAGCCTTCTGCCTTAGGTTTGAAAACGAGTCTGGCCGATTTCACACAAGGATTACGTTATGTGGATTGTCGTGAGGAATCGATTCGCAAGGAGTATGATATGCGCCAGGCAAAGGCGTCGCATATCAAGTATGAGGCCAATCAACTGGTGCTTGACTACCAGACGACCGAAGGTCTGCACATGATGGTGACATTCCAGGTGAGCAACAATGACGTGGCATTCCGCTACACGTTGCCCCGTCCGGCAAAGGACAATCCCAAGCGTACTATTATATATAAGGAGAGCACCTCCTTCTGCTTCCCCGACGGGACAAAGACGTTTCTCTGTCCTCAGATTGGTCCCGAGACCGGATGGGAACAGACGAAACCCAGCTACGAAGAAGACTACAAGGCCGACGATGATATGAAGGTGAAGTCGAGATTCGGTCGCGGCTACACGTTTCCCTGTTTGTTTAGGGTGCAGGCTTCCAGTAAAAACTTCTGGGCGCAGGTCAGCGAGACGGGTGTTTCGGGCGCCTATTGCGGCAGTCATCTGAGCGACTGGCAGGAGGGCGGCTATCAGATTGCCTTCCCAGATAAGGGCGAGAACAATTCCTTCGGCTCTGAGTATGCTACCATTCCATTGCCGGGCAATACACCTTGGCGAACGATTACCGTAGGTGCTTCTCTGAAACCCATCGTGGAAACTACGGTGGCTTATGATGTGGTGGAGCCGCTTTATGAACCTTCCACCGACTATAAGGCAGGCCGCTATACCTGGAGCTGGCTCATCTGGCAGGACGAGAGCGTGAACTACGACGATCAGGTGCAGTTCATCGACCTGGCTTCAAAGATGGGCTATGAGTATTGTCTGGTGGACAACTGGTGGGACAAGAACATCGGTCGCGAGCGGATGACAGAGCTTTCACACTATGCCCAGCAGAAGGGCGTACACCTCTTGTTATGGTATAACAGCAATGGCTTCTGGAACGATGCCCCGCAGACTCCCCGAGACTGCATGAATACCGCCGTGGCACGCGAGCGCGAGATGAAATGGATGCAGAGCATCGGCGTAAAGGGTATTAAGGTTGATTTCTTTGGCGGCGACAAGCAGCAGACTATGCAACTCTACGAGGATATTCTCTCGGATGCCAACCGCTACGGATTGCAGGTGATTTTCCACGGCTGCACCTTGCCGCGCGGATGGGAGCGTATGTATCCTAACTTCGTGGGCAGCGAGGCTGTGCTGGCTTCCGAGAATGTGTTCTTCAGCGACTACCACGCCCGTCAGGAAGGTTTTGAACTGACCATGCATCCCTTCATCCGCAATGCCGTAGCATCGATGGACTGGGGCGGTGTCATCATGAACAAATATCTCTCTAAAGACAACAAGAGCCGCCACCAGCGTTTCACCACCAACACCTTCGAGATGGCCACAGGCATCACCAACCAATGTGCTGTGAACTGTGTGGCGCTCACTCCTCAGGCGTTGCCCGAACTGCCGGCGTTCCAGCAGGATTTCCTGAAAAAACTGCCCACCACATGGGACGAGACACGTTTCATAGACGGTTATCCCGGCCGTTATGTGGTGATGGCCCGCCGTCATGGCAGCGAGTGGTATGTGGTTGCCCTGAATGGCACGGAAGCCCCGATGGAACTTACCGTCTCGTTGCCGATGCTGGCCGGACAGCAAGCCGACTATTACATCGACGATGTGCAGTTGCGCACGTTGAAAATCAATAAGAAAGGACAAGCCCGCCTGAAGCTTCCGGCTTGTGGCGGTGCCATTATTAACAAATAAAACATATCCGCTAAAAAATGAAGAAAATCAGTATGTTGGCAATGGGCCCACCCCATCCCTCCCTGTTTAGGGAGGGGGTATTATAAAACAAGAAGGGACTGCCCATCGTCGGAGCAGTCCCTTTATCATATTAATGTGTGTGAGATTCTTAGATGAAGTGCATCTCGCCAAGCAGGAAGAGGAGGCCGTAGCCTAACACCATCGAGATAATGCCCATGATGATACCAATCTTCACCATGTCATTCTGCTTCACCAGATTGGTGGAGAAGGCAAGGGCATTCGGCGGCGTGGAGATGGGGAGTACCATAGCACTCGATGCGGCAATGGCGATGCCGATGAGCACGGTGGGTGTGCCTCCGATGGCAGCGAGCTTGTCGCCCATTCCCGAGCAAACAACGGCCAGGATAGGCATCAGCAGGGCAGCGGTGGCCGAGTTCGAGATGAAGTTCGAGAGCAGGTAGCAGATGATGCCCGAAACGAGCAGAATGACGAATGGCGACCATGTGCCGAAGGGTATGCTCTCAACAGCATTGGCAGCCAGGCCTGAGGCATTCAGTCCGTAGCCGAGTGCAAAACCACCGGCAACCATCCAGATAACGCTCCAGTTGATTTCTTCCAGATCGTATTTGTTGATGACACCCGTCAGGGCAAATACAACGAAGGGAATCAGCGCCACGGTGTACGAGTTGATGCCCGTGAGTTTGTCGGTCATCCAAAGAAGTACGGTGACGATGAAGGTCACGATGACCACCCAGGTCTGGAAGCCCTTCTTCATGCCGCCCTCAATCTCAAGGTTGATGGTTTTCTGCGAGAAGGGGAAGATGGTGCGCAGCAGTATCCATCCGATGAAGAGCAACACGAGTACGAGCGGCAGCATGAATAGCACCCATTCACCGAATCCCAGATTCAGGTTCAGTCCTGCTGGGTCGTTCAAGTATTTCAGGGCGATGGCATTCGGAGGCGTTCCGATGGGCGTTGCCATACCGCCGAGGTTGGCTGCCACGGGGATGGAGAGCGTCAGGGCGATGCGTCCCTTTCCTTCAGGCGGCAACTGCTTGAACACAGGTGTCAGGAAGGTGAGCATCATAGCGGCTGTAGCTGTATTGGAAACAAACATCGAGAAAACGCCCGTAATGAGGATAAAGCCCAATAACACGTTTACCGACTTGCTGCCGAACGGTTTCAGTAACACTTTGGCCAACTGGGCATCGAGGCCCGTCTTGGTGGCTGCGATGGCAAGGATGAATCCGCCGATGAACAGCATGATGACGGGGTCTGCAAAGGTGGCCATGATGTCCTTGTAGGGTAGGGGTTCGCCGGCTGCCTCATACATCATCGGCTTGATTCCGCTGGTGGAAGTGGTGAGCAACATCAATCCGATAATACCCACGGAAGTCGCCCATGACGGTACAACCTCGAACACCCACATCAGGGTGGCGAAGGCGAAGATGGCGATGATGCGTTGTTGGATAACGGTCAGGTTCTGAATGCCGAACATATCTGCCGGGGCATTCCAGAGAAACAGGGTGACAACGAGCACAATGGCTGCGTAAATGAGTTTCTTAACTACTCGCTGAGGATCGACTCGTTTTTCCTTACGGGCCTGATGATAGGCTTCTACGAGGTGGAATCCTGTAAAAATCTTAAACATGCTACAATTGGTCTTTATTTATAATTTTATACTTTTTACCCGTTAGCGATTCTGCTCTTCTTGTTTTCAAAAGACGTGCAAAATTAGTGAAAATATATCGAACCCACAAATAAAAAGGCGAACAATTTTGCTTGTTCGCCTTGTTTGCAAAATGGACTTTGCATTTTGAGTGTTAACGCACACACTAAATCATTCCCATTGCAGAAAATTAGTTGCGGAACACTAGTCCTTCGCCGAAGCTGTCCACGATGATGGGCTTCTCGCGGTTCACGTCGCCAGAGAGCAGTTTCTTCGATAAATCGTTGAGCATGTACTGCTGGATGGCACGCTTCACGGGCCGGGCACCGAAGTCGGGGTCGTAGCCCATTTCTGCGAGATAGTCAATGGCCTGTGGGGTGACTTCCAGTTCTACGTCCTGCTCCTTGAGCATCTGCTGTACCTTCTTCACCTGCAGGCGTACCACATCGGCAATCTGCTGTTTGGTGAGTTGCGTGAAAGTGATAATCTCATCGATACGGTTCAGGAACTCCGGCCTCATGATCTGATGTAGTTTTGCTTCACTGGCATTCGAGGTCATGATGATGATGGTGTTCTTAAAGTTCACCGTACGTCCTTTGTTGTCGGTCAGCCGACCGTCGTCGAGCACTTGCAACAGCGTGTTGAACACGTCGGGATGCGCCTTTTCTATTTCATCGAAAAGCACTACCGAGTATGGCTTCCTGCGGACGGCCTCCGTCAGTTGTCCACCCTCGTCGTAACCGATGTATCCCGGAGGGGCACCAATCAGACGGCTCACGGTATGCTTCTCCTGATATTCCGACATATCTATACGCGTCATCATAGTCTCGTCGTTGAAGAGGTAATCTGCCAGCGTCTTGGCCAGTTCTGTCTTACCGACACCCGTCGTACCCAGGAAGATAAACGAGGCGATAGGACGCTTCGGGTCTTGCAGTCCGGCACGGCTGCGGCGTACGGCATCCGACACGGCTGCGATGGCTTCGTCCTGACCGATGACGCGCTTGTGGAGTTCCTCTTCCAAATGGAGCAGTTTCTCCTTCTCGCTCTGCATCATGCGGCTCACGGGGATGCCCGTCCAGCGAGAAACCACTTCGGCGATGTCGTCGGCTGTGACTTCTTCTCGTACCAGCCTGCTGGCATCACTCTCCTCGCTGGTGGATAATTGCGCTATTTCCTCTTCCAGCTGCTTCAGCTTGCCGTAGCGTATCTCGGCTACACGGGCATAGTCGCCCTCGCGTTCGGCACGTTCAGCTTCGAACCGCAGCTGTTCCATCTGTTGTTTGGCCTGCTGCACCTTGTCTATCTGCGCCTTCTCACTTTCCCATTTGGCGCGGAAGTTGTTTTCCTGTTCGCGCAGTTCGGCAATATCCTTGTCCAGCTGGGCAATCTTTTCCGTATCATTCTCGCGCTTAATGGCTTCGCGCTCAATCTCGAGTTGCGCACGCTGACGCGAGATATCATCGAGTTCCTCGGGTACTGAGTCGCGCTCCATGCGGAGTTTGGCGGCAGCCTCGTCCATCAGGTCGATGGCCTTGTCGGGCAGGAAACGGTCGCTGATGTAGCGCTCAGAGAGTTTTACGGCCGCAATACAGGCATCGTCCTGGATACGTACCTTGTGGTGGTTCTCGTAGCGCTCCTTCAGTCCGCGTAAGATGCTGATGGCCGACATCTCATCAGGTTCGTCAACCATTACTGTCTGGAAACGACGCTCCAGGGCCTTGTCCTTCTCGAAGTACTTCTGATACTCGTTCAGCGTAGTGGCTCCGATGGCGCGCAATTCACCTCTCGAGAGTGCGGGCTTCAGGATGTTGGCGGCATCCATGGCACCCTCTGATGCGCCGGCACCCACCAGCGTGTGGATTTCGTCAATGAAGAGAATGATGCGACCTTCGCTCTTGGTCACCTCGTTGACCACACTCTTCAGTCGTTCCTCAAACTCGCCCTTGTACTTGGCACCTGCAATCAGCTGTCCCATGTCGAGCGAGAAGAGCTGCTTGTCTTTCAGGTTTTCGGGGACATCTCCACGCACGATTCTTTGGGCCAGCCCTTCCACGATGGCCGTCTTACCCGTTCCCGGTTCTCCGATGAGGATGGGGTTGTTTTTGGTACGTCGTGAGAGAATCTGCAGCACCCGTCGGATTTCATCGTCACGTCCGATGACGGGGTCGAGTTTTCCGGCGCGGGCATCCTCTACCAGGTTCTTGGCATACTTTGACAGGCTCTGGTAGTTCTCGTCGGCACTTTGCGACTGCACCTTCTGTCCCTGCCGAAGCTCCTGAATGGCCTTTTCCATGTCCTTGGCGTTCATCCCCGCATCCTTCATCATACGCGAAGCCGTGGAATTCACTTCCAGCAACGCCAGGAGCACAGGCTCTACGCTGACGAACTGGTCACCCCATTGCTTCGAGATGTCCTGCGCCTTCACCAGCACCTGATTGGCCTCGTTCGAGAGATACGGCTGTCCTCCCTGAACACGTGGCAGGTGTTGCATTTCGCTATCCACCAATTGTGAAAAGTGCTGGTTGTTGACGCCCAGTTTCTGGAAGATGAAAGTCACCACGTCGGGTGCCTTCTCCATCACTCCTTTTAATATATGTACAGGCTCGATGACCTGCTGTGAGGCCCTTTGAGCCGAGTTGACGGCTTCCTGCACGGCCTCTTGTGCCTTGATAGTGAAGTTTTCTAAAGTCATATTAACCTCCTTGTTTTTTATTGTTCTGCTAATTGCCGTTCAAATCCTGTGCCTTGAAGATGGCGGCTGACATCTTGTCGAAAAACATGAAAATTTGTCAGTACCCTATAATTGTTACTCAAAAATGATGCAAGAATGGGATTTTTTTTGTATATTTACCCCCAACTTATTATCATCACCTCTAATCTGACAAACATTATGGATGCAAACTACCAACAATTCCTGAAAGAGATCAAAGGATTCATGAAAGAATCCTGTATTTATACAGATGAACTGCGCACGCTTGCGTGGGGCACGGATGCCAGTTTCTATCGCTATATTCCCCAGATTGTTCTGCGCTCGCAGGATGAGGAGGAACTGTCCAGAATCGTGAAGACGGCTCATAAATATAAACTTCCCTTCACTTTCCGTGCTGCAGGAACATCCCTATCCGGTCAGACGGTGAGCGATTCCATCCTGATAGTGGCCGGCAAGAATTGGGAAAAGTATAAAGTGGCCGACGACCATGAAACGATCCGTCTGCAACCGGGAATTGTGGGCGGACGTGTGAATGAAATCTTGAAGCCTTTCGGTCGGGTGTTTCCTCCCGATCCTGCTTCCATCGGCTCGGCTATGGTGGGAGGTATCGTCTGTAACAATGCCTCGGGCATGAACTGTGGCGTACATGCCAATAGCGACCGCATGCTTGTCTCCGCCCGTTTGGTGCTTGCCGACGGAACGGTGCTCGATACCGGCAGCGAGAGTAGCCGCGAGGAATTCCTCAAGACGCATCCCGAATTCATCCGCAAGATTGAGGACCTTCGCGACCGTGTGAGGGCCAACAAGCCTCTGGCCGACCGCATCCGTAAGAAATACTCCATCAAGAACGTGACGGGTCTCAATATCCGTCCGTTGGTGGCCTACGACGATCCCTTCGACATCATCGCCCATTCCATCGTGGGCAGCGAGGGTACGCTGGCCTTCCTCTCTGAGGTGGAAATGAAGACGTTGCACGATTACAAGTACCGCGCCTCCGCGATGGTCTATTTCTATACCATGAAGGAGAGCTGTGAGGCCGTGGTGGCCATGAAGAAACTGAAGGCCACCGAGGAAGACATCCGCATGAGCGGCGAAGACTTGATGGTGAAGTCGGCCGAGATGCTCGACTACCTCTCTTTGGCATCCGTCGACGATCCTGTCTATCTGAAGTACAAGGAAGACGTGGATGCAGGGAGGATTCCGGGCGTGGAGCCTGGCGACTACAAAGGTCTGACGGCCGTGCTTACCGAGACGAAGGCCATCACCCACGAGGAGCTGCTCACCAAGATTGCCGCCATTTCGGAATGCCTTTCCCATTTCAATCTCTACATACCTGCCGAGTTCACGGAAGACCCGAAGATCTACGGAAAGTATTGGGCTATCCGCTCTGGCATCTTCCCGTCGGTGGGTGGCATGCGTCCCATCGGCACCTCCTGCCTGATTGAGGATGTCGCCTTCCCGCTGGAAGACCTGCCGGAGGCAACCGTGAAGCTGCAGAAGATGATTGCCGACCACGGCTATCCCGATGCTTGCATCTACGGCCACGCCTTCGAGGGCAATTACCACTTCATCCTGAACCAGAGTTTCAAGACCGAGCAGGACGTGAAGCAGTATGAGGATATGATGCGCGACGTGGCCCGTCTGGTCGTGGAGGAATATGACGGCTCGCTGAAGGCTGAGCACGGCACGGGTCGCAACATGGCGCCTTTCGTGAAATACGAATGGGGCGAGGAGGCCTATGAGGTGATGAAGGAGCTGAAGGCCATCTTCGATCCCGAGAACCTGCTCAATCGCGGCTGTATCTTCAACGACGATCCCCTCTGCTTCATCAAGCGCTTCAAGCCCCTGCCGGAACTCAAGATGAAGATGCAGCTCGACAATACCGCCGAGGTGGACAATCACGTGGAGGAGAAACCATTCAATTCCTCCGAGGCCATGCGGAAGGGCGTTTACAAAGCCAACAAGTGCATCGAGTGCGGCTTCTGCGAGGTGAACTGCCTCTCCTGCGGCTTCACCCTCTCCAGCCGCCAGCGCATCGTTATCCGCCGCGAGATTTCCCGTCTGCAGGAGACCGGCGAGAACCCCGAACGCGTGAAGACACTGCTCGACGAATACCAGTACCTGGGCAATCAGACCTGTGCAGGTGACGGACTCTGTTCCACCTCATGTCCGATGAAGATCAATACCGGCGACCTGACCCACCTCATCCGTCAGGAACTGTATCCCGCCCAGAGCATGGGCTACAAGGTGGCCGATTTCGGAGCTAAGCACATGGCCGGCATCAAGACCACCCTGCGCTATGTGCTCGATGCGGCAAACCTCGGACATACCGTGCTGGGAACCTCCGCGATGAGCGGTCTTTGCAACACGCTCCACAAGGCAGGCGTTCCGCTATGGACTCCTGCGATGCCGAAGAGTGCCAAGCAGCCCAAACCCGGCAGCAGGGTAGCGCCGAAACTTTCCAAGATGGATAAGCGCGTCGTCTATTTCCCGTCGTGTATCAATCAGACTATGGGACTCGCCAAGGGTGCCCCTGTCAAGAACTCGCTCGTCGATGAAATGGTGAAACTCTGCAACAAGGCAGGCTATACCGTCATCTTCCCGAAGGGCATCGACAAGATGTGCTGCGGTACCATCTGGGAATCGAAGGGAATGCTCGACATCGCCGACCGCAAGACCGCCGAACTCGAAGAAGCCCTCTGGGAAGCCAGCGAGCAAGGCCGCTATCCCGTGCTTTGCGACCAGAGTCCCTGCCTCCATCGTATGCGCAAATGCATTTCGAAGATGAAACTCTACGAGCCTGCGGAATTCATCATGACGTTCCTGCGCCAGCATCTCGATTTCCATCCCATCGACCGCCGTGTAGCTGTCCACCTCACTTGTTCCACCCGCGAGATGGGCCTCAGCGATACCCTCATCGAACTTACCCGACTTTGTTCCAACAACGTGTTCCTTCCCGAGGGCGTGGGCTGTTGCGGCTTTGCCGGAGACCGCGGCTGGACGCATCCCGAAACCAACAAGTGGGCTTTGCGGAAACTGAAGGGCCAGATAGAAGAAAACAAGATTGAGGTAGGCTATTCCAACAGCCGCACCTGCGAAGTTGGCCTCCAGACCAACGGCGGCATTCCCTATATGAGCATTGCCTATCTCGTAAACGAGTGTACTACCGCAAAATAGGCACCAAATGCATGCAATTTTGCAAAACAGAGCTATTTTTCCGAAGCATGAGATGAGTGCGAAGTGAGGGAAAAGCGTCGAAAAAAGCGGTTTTTGCAAGTTTTTGAGGGTTTATATGGTGAGGATTTTCCTGCATTCTGCGTCTTTTTGAGCTTTAGCACCTAAGGCGCAGAAATGCATTTTTGTTGTATCTTGTTGTAATACAGCCTTTTAATAGAATAGGTGGTAGGCTGAGCGTTCCAGTTCCAGTTGTTCCAATTGTTTTTTCAGGGTTCCAAATTCCTTCATTATATATAACTACTTATATATCAATTATTTATATAATATATAGAAGAGTTGTTGTCCTTCGTTTTTTTAATTGGAACTGGAACAACTGGAACGCGCTCTTCTGCTATTGTCCGCCTGTGTTAACGCTTGGCTTCCTCTAGAGGCTTTGTTTCTATCCATTGGAAGTAATGCTTCCGCTCATTGGAAGCAAAGTTTCCGCCCATTGGATGTAATGCTTCCACTCATCAGAAGAGATACACGAACGGTCATCTGCCTAACGGGGATTCAGATGCCAGCGGAGGCCGAATTCTATGGCGGGACTCAGCGGATGCTCTTTGTAGTAATGTTCCAGCGGGGTGTTGTCCTTGAAATAGTAGCCGAGGCTGGGTTCCAGATAGATGCCTAATTGCTTTGTGGGCTGATATTCTGCGCCCAGGGCAGTATTCACCGACCATTGCAGGGGCTTTTCACCGTCGGGGTGAGAATTGATTTTGGCATCTCCGCTTTTCTGTGAGTTTTTCACTACTTTTTCGGCCGTTGCTCCAGCTGAGGCATATAGGCGGAATTTACTGTTTTTCCAGATTTGGTAGCTGATGCCCAACGGAATGCCTATGTAGTGAAGCCGTTGTTCGATGGCAGGCTGCTGCCTGTTCACCAAAGTGAATTCTGAATGGAGATAGGTGTAGGTGATACCTGTCTGCAGCGCCCACCGTTCGCTCAGTTGATAGCCAATTTTCAGACCGAAGCGAATGGGCAGATGGTGGGAGGCCTTTATAGGAGTCTCGTTTTGCGGGGTTTCCGAGCTGTTATATCCGTAGTGGGATGAGGGTGACAAGGGGTCACTTTGACTTGGCGGATATAGGTTGGTTGGCTGATGGTTGTTGGCTGCCAGGAGTCCCCCGGAGGCGTGGAGGCCGAACGACCATTGGCGTGGCCGTTTGTCGGCTTCGGAATAGGGCTTGCCGTCATTCTGCTGATACGACGGGGGTAGGGCAGAGCTTGCCTGCTGAATCTTTCTGGCGGTTTGTTGGGTTGCCTGAGAAGTCTCAGCGTTTTTGGGGGTATCCGTTGTTTCTTCCTCCTTCTCCTCCGTGATAACAGGGGTAACGGAAGGTTCCTGAGATTCAGTAGTTGGTGAGACTGCTTTGCGGATGGCGGGTATGGCTCGGGCTAGAAGGGAATGACTTTGAGGGGCTGCGGGCTCTTCGCCGACAGGCTTTTCTTCTGTCGTTTGCTCTTGGGCTGGCGCCTGATGTTTTTCCACCTTTTCCACCACATTCTTGGGTGAAGAATCCTTCGCATAGTCCTTGAAATCATAGAGCGTGAAGAATCCTGCCAATGCCAGCAGGGCGGCAGCGGCAGCAAGCCATCGCTTCGAAAGGGCTGAAGAAGACTTACGGACAGGCTTCTCAGCAAGGTTCATCTGCTTGCTGATGCCTTCCCAAAGTCCTGCGGGCGGAGTCATCTCGTGATGCTCCAGTCGGGTCTTCAGTTTGTCGGTCCATTCTTCTTTCATTCTTTCTTGTTTTTTAAGTTCTTTATCTTCTTAGCTAGCAGATGTTTCGCGTAGTGAAACTGAGAGGCTGAGGTGGATTCCTTGATGCTTAGTATTTTGGCAATCTGTCGGTGCGGCAAACCTTCGAAGACGTATAGGTTGAGCACCGTTCGATAACCGTCAGGCAGTTCGCGGATGAGTTGGTGGAGTTCGTCGTCGGAGATTCTGTCCAGACTGACCTCCTTTTCGTCAGGCACGTCGTGTAGGATCTTTTCATCATCCACGAAGAGCATCTTCTTGCGGCTTTGCAGGAAATTGAGCGACTCGTTCACCACGATCTTTGTCATCCATGCCTTGAGCGAGTCTTCGCCTCGGAACTCAAAGGAAGGGAGCGAAGTGAATATCTTCACGAAACTGTTCTGCAGCACGTCCTTCACATCGTTTTCGTGCACGACATAGCGGTAGCATACCGACGTCAGTATCCCTACATAACGCTGGTAGAGCAGGCTCATCGCCCGCTGGTCGTTTTGTCGTATGCGCTCTACGAGTTGCTCGTCCATTTAAGATGTCTTCTGTTTATGAAACAACGAAATTACAAAATCTTGTATGAAAAACGGGACTTTTAGATTTGTTAACCTTTTGGGACGAAAGTTTTAACATTAAGCCATACAAGATTCCGCGATTATTTGGTTTTATAGGCAGCAAATAAACCATAATCAAAATAGATATGAAACAAACGAAATTTCTGATTGCAGCCCTTCTGTTAGGCAGTATGCTGGGAGCCTGTTCTTCGTCGGAGTCGATTGAGGAAGCTGGTGAACCGAAGTATGTGAACATGTATCAGGAAGTGAAGCCGGTACGGCTTACAGCGGAGCAGACCGTGTTTGCCAACGACAACAACGCTTTCACGCTGAATTTCTTCCAGTCGCTGAACGGGAAGATGAAGAACCGGAGTATTGTCTGTTCGCCCCTGAGTATCACATACGTATTAAGTATGGTGAACGATGGCGCCACGGGCACCACCGAACAGGAATTGGAGCAGACGTTGGGCTTCCACAAGGGCGGCATCCAGGCCGTGAACGACTATTGCAAGAACCTCATCGACAATCTGCCACATGTGGACGAAAAGGTGCAGCTGAATATTGCCAATGCTATCTTCGTGAACGATAAGTACCAGCTGAAAAAGCAGTTCCAGCAGGACATGGCTAACTATTACGACGCTAAGGCTGAGGCCCTCGATTTCAGTTCGCCATCGACGCTCGACAGGATTAACGGGTGGTGTGATGAGAAGACCCGCGGGATGATTCCGACCATTCTGGAACGAGTTGAACCGCGAACGGTGAGTTATCTGCTCAATGCCATCTATTTCAAGGCCGATTGGGCATCGATGTTCGAGAAGAATGAAACAAGGGAAGAGGTCTTCACTACGCCCGACGGAGAAACGCGCGTGCCGCTGATGCACCAGAATGTTTATATGAATTATCTCCGTAACGACCAGTATGCAGCTGTTTCCATTCCATACGGCAACGGGCAATGGATGATGACGGTCATGTTGCCAGAAGATGGTAAGACCACCGACGACGTTATCAGCAGTCTGGCTGCGTCGGGATGGTCCACCGACTTTCTGAAGAATCCCCTCCGGGAGGCTCGTAGATATGCCGTGGATTTGAAGCTGCCGCGCTTCGAAACGGCATTCGATACGGATGATGCAGGAGGACTGATAGAACTGCTTAAGGGTATGGGCATACGTCGAGCCTTTGATGGAAATAGCGCTGAAATCCCTAATATGTGTGAAAATGGAGATCTTTATATCAGCATAATGAAGCAGAAAGCAAAGATCAAGGTAAACGAAGAGGGCTCAGAAGCTGCTGCCGTCACTATAGCGGGACTTAATTTCTTGTCTGCTGTAGCTGACACACAGGAACCGCCCAAGGCCACATTCCATGCCAACCGTCCGTTTGTCTATCTTATTCACGAACAGTCTTCGGGAGTGATTCTGTTTGTTGGTAAATTTATGGGAAAGTAAGATGAAAGCACGCGTATTATTGTTTTTGATGACCGCGTTCCTGTTGGGAGCCTGTTCTTCGGACGACGAACAAATTGCGGTAAAAGAGGATAGCCTGGAAGGGCGCTGGATAGAAGTCTATGAGCCGCACGTGGTGAGTGAGGGCATTGTCTATTACACTTTCCATGAATACTCGCCAACGTCAGGGACGTGCCTAATAGATGTTCATGATGTTTTATCCGGGGACTATCAAAATGAAATGAACTATCAACTCTCGGATGACAGAAAGCGCATCAGGCTTTGGGGTGGCTTTTGTGCTACCACTGCCCAAGAATACGAGATTGTGAAATTCACGGGGCATCGTATGGAATGGAAGATAAATGATCGGAAGTTGTATTTCGAACGAAGATAAGCGCTAAAAGAAAAAGAATGCGGCACACGGAAAGATTCCGGATGCCGCATTCTTTTATTGTAGCAGAGTCAGGGATTTAGCCCATGGTGACTTCCACGGTGTGGCTGCCCTCGGCAGCGGGCACAACATTGCCCTGAAGGGGCTGACCGTCGAAGATGATGCTACTGACACCCTTCTGCACACCCTTGGGGTTGCGGATGGTGATGAGGTACTCGCCTCCGCGGAACTTGCGCTTCACGGTATATTCCTTGGCGGTGGATGGCACACATGGATCGATGAGCAGACCGTCGTAGGCGGGCTTGATGCCGAGGATGTACTGCGAGGCGGTGAGCCACATCCAAGCGGCTGTTCCCGTGAGCCATGAGTTCTTGCCCTCGCCGGGACGGGCAGCATCCTTACCGGCCACCATCTGACAGTTCACATAGGGCTCCACCTTATGGAGCGTCTGGTCCTTGATGAATACGGGCGAAATCTTCTGATAGAGTTCCCAGGCGTCGTTGCCGCGGGCAGCCACGGTGTCGCCGATAATCACCCACGGGTTGTTGTGGCAGAAGATGCCTGCATTCTCCTTGTAGCCGGCAGGGTAGGAACTGATTTCGCCCATCTCCACGTGGTAGGTGGTGAAGGCGGGGTTGTTGAGCACCATACCATGCTCGGAGTCGAGGTATTTCTTGCAGGAGTCGAGGGCCTTGTCAACCATGCCTTCTTCCTGGCCGATGCCAGCCATGGCGCACCATCCCTGCGACTCGATGAAGATCTTGCCTTCCTCGTTCTCGTGGGAACCAATCTTGTTGCCGTAGAAGTCGTAGGCGCGCAGATACCACTCGCCGTCCCATCCGTCTTTCTTCACGGCGGCAATCATGGCGTCGATTTCCTTCTGGGCACGGGTGGCCTCGGCGGAGTAGATACTAGATTGACTAGTATTACTAGTTTTACTAGACAGTTGCTGACAAAGCTCCACATAATCCTTGCCGCAGACCACGAAGAGGCCGGCAATCATGAGCGACTCGGCCTTGGAGCCTACGCTGTTGTTCTCGGTGGTCTGGAAACTCTCGTTGGGGTCCCATGAGAAGCAGTTCAGGTTGAGGCAGTCGTTCCAGTCTGCACGTCCGATGAGCGGCAGCTTGTGGGGTCCGAGGTTCTCCACGACGTGGTTGAACGAGATGCGCAGGTGGTCGAAGAGTGATACCTCGGTGCCGGGCTCGTTGTCCCAGGGCACCATCTCGTCGAGGATGGAGAAGTCGCCCGTCTCCTTGATATAGGCCACGGTTCCGAAGATGAGCCACATGGGGTCGTCGTTGAAGCCGCCGCCGATGTCGTTGTTGCCGCGCTTGGTGAGTGGCTGGTACTGGTGGTAGCAACCGCCGTCGGGGAACTGCGTGGAGGCAATGTCGATGATGCGCTCGCGGGCACGGCTGGGAATCTGGTGCACGAAGCCCACGAGGTCTTGGTTGGAGTCGCGGAAGCCCATGCCGCGGCCCACGCCGCTCTCGAAGAACGAGGCCGAGCGCGAGAAGTTGAACGTCACCATGCATTGGTACTGGTTCCAGATGTTGACCATGCGGTCGAGGCTCTCGTTGCCGGTCTTCACGGTGTAGCGGTCGAGCAGGTCGTCCCAGAACCTAGCGAGTTCGGCAAACGCCTTGTCAACTTTCTCCACGGTATCGAACTCTGCAATGGTCTGCTGGGCTCTTACCTTATTTATAAAGGTACGGTCGAGGTCGCCAAGCGAGGTGATCAGTCCGGGCGTCTTCTCTGCATATTTCTCTTCCTGCGGCTGTTCCACGTAACCCAGCACGAAGATGAAATCCTTCTGCTCGCCGGGCTGCAGCTCCACCTCGATGTAGTGGGAGGCGATGGGGCTCCATCCGTGGGCCACCGAGTTGCGGGGACGGCCTTCCATCACGGCGTCGGGGTTGGCAAACTCGTTGTAGAGACCGACGAACGACTCGCGGTCGGTGTCGAATCCCTGAATGGGAACGTTCACGCTATAGTAGGCATAGTGGTTGCGGCGCTCCTTGTATTCGGTCTTGTGATAGATGACGGAGCCGTCAATCTCGACCTCGCCCGTAGAGAAGTTGCGCTGAAAGTTCTCCATGTCGGTGGCAGCGTTCCAGAGGCACCACTCGGCGAACGAGAACAGCTTCAGGCGCTTGGTCTCGCCGGTGAGGTTCTTGAGCGTGAGTTTCTGCACCTCGCACCATTTCTTCAGGGGAACGAAGAAGAGCACCGAGGCCTCCACGCCGTTCTTCTGGCCCGTGATGCGGGTGTAGCTCATGCCGTGGCGGCACTCGTAGCTGTCGAGGGGCGTCTTGCAGGGTTTCCATCCGGGATTCCAGACGATTCTCTCCTCTTTACTCTCTCCTCTCTCCTCTACAATATAGAAATATCGTCCGCCGTTGTCCATGGGCACGCCGTTGTAGCGGTAGCGCGTGATGCGGCGGAACTTGGCGTCCTTGAAGAACGAGTAGCCGCCGGCGGTATTGGAAATCAGGGAGAAGAAGTCCTCGTTGCCCAGGTAGTTGATCCAGGGCCAGGGCGTCTGGGGATCGGTGATGACATATTCGCGATGAGCGTCGTCGAAATGTCCGTAGGTCTTGTTGTTCATATATAAAAGGTTAAAATTGATTATTCCGACTGCAAAGATAATGATTTTCCGCTCAATTTCCCGATACTATTTTGCTTTTTAATAGTATTTTACTAATAATAAAATGAAAATGGTCTTAAATAGATTTAGGGATTTGTACGTATTGGGATTTTTTTGTATCTTTGCATGGTAATACTTTGCAAAGTGGATTTAATTTACATGAATAATGATTAAGCATTTACTAATACTTATGACCATGCTTTTGTCAGCCTCATCACTTTCCGCCCAAGGCTATGATGAATTATGGAAGCAGGCAGATGAAGCCGCCCGTAAGGATTTGCCCAGGAAACAGATGGAAATAATGGAGACCATCGTGAAGAAAGCCCAGAAGGGAAAGGAGTACGGACAGCTGCTGAAAGCTCAGCTGAGGCATGCGAACCTCCAGATGGAAATCTCACCCGACTCGTTGACTCCCGTGATGGAACGTCTGGAGAAACAGACGCTGGCTGCGGAGAAGAAGGATGCCGCCTACGGGGCTGTGATGCATACCGTGGCGGCTGTAGCATATAAGAATAATTACGCTCTCGGCGATGAAAGGGGCGAGAAAGCCAACGCCCATTACAAGAAAGTTTTTCAGGACGTGAAGCTCTTGGCCAAGACACCCGCAGGACGTTTTGCTCCCCTGGTGGAGAAAGACGAGGACAGCGAGATCTATAACCACGATCTGCTCTCACTCCTGGGGATGTGTGCGGCAGACCACGGCTATTGGGAAGCCAACCGGCTGATGCACGACTATTATGATGGTGAAGGCAGGCGTGTTGCCGCGATGCTGCTGGCCCATAAGATGTATGAGGATATAGACTCGCTGATAGAACGCTATAAGGACCTGCCTGAGTGCGGTTATCTGGCAGAGAGTAAAATCGGCCGCATCTACAATACCGGCGAGAAACTGGCCTATGCCGACTATGCCCTGAATACGTGGCCCAACTACCGTAATGCCAATTACTTCCGGAACCTGAAGCAGCGGCTCACTTGTCCGCAATACAATGTTTATATAGGCCGTCGGCTCAGCAACCCTTCGCAGACCTGCGAGGTGAAGTTCAGCAATATCCGCAATCTCCAATGGATTAAGATGCGGATCTGGAACGACAAGTCGAAGAAAGAGGTGGACAGTCAGACCCATCGCTATGAAGGGAAACAGAACTATGAGATATTCCGCGACACGATGAATATCCCGAAGCTTCCGTTGGGACGTTATTGCATCGAGTTCACGACCAGTGATTCAGAGATACAGCCCGACACCTTATATTATAACGTCAGCAATATCACGGTCATCTCCGAGGATATCCCCAATGGCGAGCGGCGCTACATCGTGGTGGATGCCACGACGGGAGCTCCCGTGTCCGGTGCAAAGCTGGAATTCAAGCATGAAGCCAGCCGCGGGAAGAAAGCCGTGACCAATACCGTGACAGTCAACGAGAAGGGCGAGTACATCTGGAACGGTAAGGAGCATCCCGATTCCTACCGCGCCTATACTTCAGAAGACAAGTTCATGCCTGTGTGCGACTTTGGCTGGAACAGGTATGACTATAATGAACCCCGTTCCACGGACAATCAGGTGAACATCTATACCGACCGTATGCTCTACAGGCCTGGACAGACGGTACATGCTTCAATTCTGGCTTATGTGACACGTAAAGGCGTGGATACAAGCGTTCGTCCGGATGTGCCTTTCACCCTCATCCTCAGGGATGCCAATGGAAAGGAAGTGGCGAAAAAGGAACTCACGACCGACAGCTATGGAGCGGCTTCCGCCGATTTCGATTTGCCGACTACAGGACTCACGGGACAGTTCACCCTACGCACAGATCATGACGGCGGTTACAGAACCATCCGGGTGGAAGAGTACAAGCGTCCTACGTATGAGGTCACGTTTGACGAAGTGAAGACCTCCTATAAGGCTGGCGACACGCTGATGGTTAGGGGCGTAGCCAAGAGTTTTGCCGGTGTTCCCGTTCAGGGTGCCAAGGTGAAATACAAGGTGGAGCGTCAACGTAGGTACTGGGGATGGTACCAGCGCGAGAATCCCACGGAGATCTCCGACGGAGAACTTGAGACCGATGGCGACGGCGCTTTCATGGTTCCAGTTCCGTTGATTCTCGAGAATGACGACAGTTGGTCTGCACGTTATTATCACTTCATGGTGAAGGCTGATGTGACCGATCAGGCAGGCGAGAGTCGTGAAGGCAGCATATTCATTCCCATAGGTACCCGTCCGACTTCCATCGATGTGGACTTGCCAGAAAAGGTGGAGAAGGGTAAGCTGAAGACCGTGCGCTTCAGTAGGAGAAATGCCATGGGTGAAGAGATTGATGGCGACATCACCTATACCATCGACGGAAAGCAGGAGTATAAAGTCAAGGCAAATACTGACATTTCGGCGACGGACAATAAATACGGCTTCAGCAACATGGCTTCCGGCAGGCATCTGCTGAAGGCTTTCTGCGGGGAAGACTCCCTGGAGCACAGCTTCGTCGTGTTCTCTTTGGATGACAAACGTCCTCCCGTCAAGACGTCTGACTGGTTCTATCAGAGCGCAGAAGAGTTCGGGAATAAGCCTGTGAGCTTGGTTATCGGTTCTTCCGACGAGAATGTCACGGTGTTCTATTCCGTATTCTCCGGCAATAAGGAACTGGATCATGGTTCTTTCCGTCTTTCCGACAGCAACCGCCGTTTCGACTATACCTACAAAGAAACATACGGTAGCGGTCTGTTGCTTACCTTTGCCTGGGTGAAGAACAGCAGGATGTACACCCACAGGGCCACTATCCGTAAGCCGTTACCCGACAAGCGGCTCATCACGAAGTGGACGACCTTCCGCGACCGTCTGACACCCGGACAGCAGGAGACATGGACCTTGCAGATCACTCATCCTGACGGGACTCCGGCCAAGGCGCAACTGCTGGCTACGCTCTTCGACAAGAGTCTCGACCAAATATATCCCCACCATTGGAACCTCTCGCTTAACCTCTATCAGAATCTGCCCTCTTCCTATTGGATGTGGGAAGATACCAGGAGCATGAGTGCCGGTGGAGCGAAATCGTGGTATGAACTGAAGACCAAAGGCTGGGATTTCTCCCGCTTCTCCAGCGATTTCTATCTGAGAGGCGGCGAGGTGATGATGTATCGTCATCGTTTGATGAGGGCAGAGGCTGCTCCCATGGCAATGGCCAAGGGTATGGATACCCGTGCAAGGAATGGTGCGGTAATGGAAATGGCGGAAGAGGCCGCTGAGGTTGACGCTATGGTGGCACAGCGGAAGGATGTGTCGGATGAAGCAGCTCCCGATGAAACGTCATCGTCTTCCACGGTACAGCTTCGCGAAAATCTGAATGAGACGGCCTTTTTCTATCCGGCTGTGGAGACGGATGCAAAGGGAATCGTTTCCCTGAAATTTACGTTGCCGGAAAGCGTCACCACTTGGCGTTTCATCGGACTGGCTCACGACCAGCAGATGAATAATGCCATCTTCGAGAACGAGACCGTTGCCAAGAAGGATGTGATGGTACAGCCTAATGCACCTCGCTTTATTCGCGAAGGAGATGCCGCCACCATCAGCACCCGTATCATGAATACCACCGACCATCTGGTCAGCGGAACGGCAAAGATGCAACTTCTGGATCCCGAGACTGAGAAAGTAATCTACGAAAAGACGGCTCCCTTCTCCGTGAAAGCCAATGAGACGACATCCGCGGCCTTCGACATCGTAGAGAGCGTAACGAATGGCAATCAGTCTCTCTTAATCTGCCGAGTCATGGCTGAAGGCAAGAATTTCAGCGATGGCGAGCAGCATTACCTACCTGTGCTCCCCAATAAGGAGCAGGTGATGAATACTGTTCCATTTACTCAGAATACGCCGGGCACTAAGGAAATCCCACTCTCGATGCTTGTTCCTTCTAAAGCAACAACACAGCAACCCGCACGTCTGACCGTGGAATACACCAACTCTCCCGCATGGCTGATGGTGCAGTCGCTGCCGTTCGTCAGCAACGTTTCTGATGAGAATGCCATCTCTTTGGCTGCTGCCTACTATGCCAACTCTTTGGGTAAGTATATCCTCAATCAGAGTCCTCGCATGAAGAGCGTCATCGCCCAGTGGCAGCAGGAGTCGGGCAATGGCAGTTCCATGCAGAGTGCCCTTGAGAAGAATCAGGAACTCAAGACCTTGATGCTCGATGAGACGCCTTGGGTATATGATGCCCAAAAGGAGAGCGAACAGAAGAAGGCTCTTTCCAATTTCTTCAACGAGAATACGCTCAACTATCAGTTGGACAAGGCTTTGACGGGTTTGAAGAAACTCCAGAATTATGACGGTTCCTTCTCATGGTGGAAAGGAATGGACGGTTCGCCGGTGATGACCGCAGAGGTGATAGAGTTCCTTACCCGTCTAAACTTGCTCACTTCTAACAACCGTGATACCAAGCGGCTGCTTGATGATGCCTACGAGTATCTCAGTAAGATCGTGGTGAAGGAAGTGAAGGAAATGAAGCAGCGAGAGAAGGAAAAGAAACCTGTTTATATCCACAATTCACACGCGCTGCAATGGGTATACCTCTGTGCCGTGGGTGAGCGTAAGCTCTCCGGAGATGAGACGATGGCCTGGGAATATCTGATGAAACATCTTGAAGACCAGATTCGTACGCAGAGCATGTATGCCAAGGCGCTGATGTCTGTCGTACTTTTCAAGAACGGACAGCAGCAGAAAGCCGCCGAGTATCTCCAGAGTCTGATGGAATACACGGTCTATAACGAAGAGAAAGGCCGCTATTATGATACCCCACGTGCAGGTTACAGTTGGTGTGATTATCGCATACCGACACAGACGGCTGTCATCGAAGCCCTGCAGATCGTGAATCCTGCTGATGAAAAGAATATCAACGAGATGCGTCGCTGGCTCCTGACGGAGAAGCGCACGCAGGCTTGGGATACGCCCATCAACAGCGTCAACGCCATCTTCGCCTTCCTGAATGGGCGTTCTGGAATCCTAGCTGCCCAGGAACCGACTACCCTGAAAATCAATGGTAAGGAGATTGATGCCCCGAAGGCTACGGCAGGACTGGGCTATGTGAAGACCGTCGTGAACGACATGGCAACGATGGGACAGGTGAAGGATGCTGTATTCACGGCTGAAAAGACCTCGGAAGAAACCAGTTGGGGTGCTCTTTATCTGCAGTTCATGCAGCCGGTAACAGACGTGGACGATGCTTCCAGCGGTCTCAAGGTGACGCGTGAAATCATCGGCGGCAACCGCGAACTGAAAGTCGGTGATAAAATCACCATTCGCCTGACCATTGAAGCTGAGCGCGACTATGATTTCGTACAGCTTATCGACAAGCGTGCAGCTTGTCTGGAGCCCATCCGCCAGTTGAGTGGCTACCACTGGGGCTACTATACGGCTCCCAAGGATAATGCCACACATTATTATTTCGACTGTATGCGCAAGGGTAAGCACGTGATAGAGACTGATTACTACGTGGACCGTGCCGGCACCTATCAAACAGGCATCTGTACCGTTCAATGTGCCTATTCGCCGGAATATACTGCCCGTGCAAAGGCTATGGTTATCAAAGTAAAACAATAAAGAGTACGCCACCATCAATAGAACAAGTAAAACATCAAATATGGAAATGAAATTCGGATTAATGGTAAGGGGGGTAGCAGGTATGGTAAAAACCGCTTTGCCTTTTTGCCTTCTTACCCTTTTGCCCTTTAATGTGTACGCCCAGCAACTTTCGGTGAAGAATGAGGTCATCGACTGCGGTAATGTCATCTACGAACAGCCGGTAACCGCGAAGTTTGAAATGCAGAACATGAGTTCCAACCCCATCTCGATCAAGGATGTGAAGACTTCCTGCGGATGTACGACGGTGGAATACCCCAAGGGGCAGATCGCTCCAGGAGAGTCCTTTGTAGTGAACGCCACTTACGACTCCCGCCAGATGGGACATTTCTTCAAGGACATCGCACTCTATAGTGACGCATCCCAGCAGCCTTTCTATCTGCAGATCCGGGGTGTGGTGGTGGAGGAAATCATCGACTTTGCCGGGCAGTATCCCTATACTATTGTGGATCTGAATGTGGACCGCAACGACGTGGAGTTCGATGATGTCAATCGTGGTGACCGTCCTGTTCAGAAAATCAACATCAGGAATGCTTCTTCAAAGAGTGTCTCACCCGTCGTGATGCATCTGCCTTCCTATATGCAGGCCCAGGTTTCACCCACCACGCTGCAACCGGGACGACAGGGTACGATCTCCCTGATATTGGATTCTAAGAAAGTGCGCGATTATGGCTTGACGCAGACGAGCGTCTTCCTGGGTATGTATCCCGGCGACAAGGTCCATCCCGACAAGGAAATCTCTGTTTCCACCGTATTGCTGCCTGCTTTTACCGAAATGACAGAGACGCAGATGCAGTACGCACCCAAGCTGGGCCTTTCTGCTGAGGAACTTAACATCTCGTTCAATGGAAAAGCGAAGAAGACGGAGACCATCATTATTGAAAACCCGGGACGTAGCGAACTCGATATTTCCTCACTCCAGATGTTTACCGCCGGAATGAAGGTAAAACTCAACAAGACCAAGTTGCAGGCAGGTGAGCAGGCCAAACTGAAGATTACCGTGGACGCGAAGGAAATTAAGAAAGCCCGTTCAAAGCCCCGTGTGCTGATGATTACCAACGACCCGAAGCGTGCGAAGGTTATCATTAATGTTAACGTAAACTGATTAAGAATCCTCAATTGCAATAGCAACACAATATGGATCATCCCGAGAATAGCGAAGAATACAAGGGACTGCAGGTCAATGCAGGCGTCAGTAGTCAGAGTATAGTGAATCCCTATCTGAAGCGTGGGCGCTTCCGCCGCCGTGAATATTCGGCAGCGGAGATGGTAGAGGGCATCGTCAAGGGTGATGTCACCATTCTCTCGCAGGCCGTCACCCTTGTGGAGAGCGTCAATCCCAGCCATTATACCAAGGCTCAGGAGGTGATTGACAAGTGCCTTCCTTACAGCGGCAACTCTGTGCGCATTGGCATCAGCGGCGTGCCCGGTGCTGGAAAGAGTACTTCTATCGATGAGTTTGGCATCCACGTCTTGGAGCGTACGGGCGGCAAACTGGCAGTTCTGGCCATCGACCCCTCCAGTGAGCGAAGCAAGGGAAGTATTTTGGGTGACAAGACACGCATGGAAAAACTTTCCCAACGCAAGGAGGCCTTCATTCGTCCTTCGCCAACGGCAGGCTCCCTCGGTGGTGTTGCCCGCAAGACGCGAGAGACGATTATCCTTTGCGAGGCAGCAGGTTTTGATAAGATTTTCGTGGAGACCGTTGGAGTGGGGCAGAGCGAGACCGCCTGCCATTCGATGGTGGATTTCTTCCTGCTCATCCAGTTGGCAGGTACAGGCGATGAGTTGCAAGGCATCAAGCGCGGCATCATGGAGATTGCTGACGGCATCGTTATCAATAAGTGTGACGGCGAGAATGTGGACCGTTGCCAGATGGCCGCCACCAACTTCCGCAACGCCCTCCATTTCTTCCCCATGCCCGAGAGCGGCTGGCTGCCCAAGGTGCTCTGCTACAGCGGCTTCTACGGCATCGGTATCAAGGAGGTGTGGGACATGATCTACCAGTATATCGATTTCGTGAAAGCCAACGGATACTTCCAATACCGTCGCAACGAGCAGTCAAAATACTGGATGTATGAGAGCATCAACGAGCATCTGCGCAACTCGTTCTACAATAATCCGATTATTGCCGAACAGATTAAGTCTGCCGAACAAAGTGTCCTTGGTGGAGAAAAGACATCCTTTAAGGCTGCTGGAGACTTGCTCGATATGTATTTTAAGCAAATGAAGATGTAATGCAGATAGAAATCGATAATGGCAGCGGGTTTTGCTTCGGTGTGACTACAGCTATCCGTAAGGCCGAGGAAGAACTGGCCAAGGGTACTGCTTTGTATTGCTTAGGTGACATCGTTCACAATGGTATGGAGTGTGAACGGCTGAAGCAACTCGGGCTCATCACCATCGACCATGAGCAAATGGCTCAGTTGCATGACGTGAAGGTGCTGCTACGTGCCCACGGGGAACCTCCTGAAACCTACGAGCTGGCTCGCCGCAATAACATCGAAATCATCGATGCCACCTGTCCTGTGGTCTTGCAGTTGCAGAAGAAAATTAAAAAACAATATGAAGCCCCCTCTAACTCCCCCATGGGGGAGAACCCTGATGCGCAATCAAATTATCCCCCCAAGGGGGGAACGAGGGGGGCTATCGTCATTTTCGGCAAGCCCGGCCATGCTGAGGTGATGGGACTCGTAGGGCAGACAGGCGGCAATGCCATTGTCATAGCCCATTTTGACGATGTGAAGAAACTCGATTTTTCGCGCGATATCTATCTCTATTCGCAGACCACGAAAAGCCTCGATGAGTTCCATCGCATCATCGCATACATTCAGGAACATATCTCACCCGAAGCCCACTTCCAGAGTTTCGACACCATCTGCCGTCAGGTGGCCAACCGCATGCCAAATATCTCCAAGTTTGCTGCCAAGCACGACCTCATTCTTTTTGTCTGTGGGCGCAAGAGCAGTAACGGCCGTGTGCTCTTTGAGGAATGCCAACGGGTCAACCCCAATAGCCACCTTATAGAAGGCGCCAATGAGATTGACCCGTCGTGGTTGGAAGGAATTTCATCGGTAGGCATCTGCGGAGCCACCAGCACTCCCAAATGGCTAATGGAACAATGCCGCGAATACCTACTTCTGAACTCTTAATTCATATTGTTTCAGCAGCCATTCGTTCTGCTCCGGAATCGTCATGTTCGAGTTGTCCAGCAGCAGGGCGTCCTCTGCCTGACGCAGGGGTGACACCTCTCGATGAGAGTCGATGTAGTCACGTTCCTGCACATTCTTCAGGATTTCCTCGTAATCGGCTTCCTGCCCCTTGCCCTTCAGCTCGTCATAGCGGCGCTGGGCACGCACCTCAGCCGTAGCCGTCACGAACACCTTCAGTTCAGCATTCGGGAAAACCACCGTACCGATGTCGCGACCATCCATTACGATGCCCCCTTTCTTTCCCATTCGTTGCTGTTGCGTCACCATGGCTTCGCGAACAAATCCGATAGCAGCAATGGGTGATACATGGTTTGAGACTTCCATTCCGCGAATTTCCTTTTCCACCAGTTCTCCGTTCAGATAAGTGTCCGGCCTCTGGGTTTCGGTATTGAACTTGAATGAAATCTTAATCTCGTCCATCCGTTTTTCCAGTTCGTCCACCTTTACTGCCCCGTCTTCCTCAAAGAGGTTGTTGCGAAGCGCAAAGAGCGTTACAGCCCGGTACATGGCACCGGTATCTACATACACATATCCGATTTTCTTGGCCAGGTCTTTGGCCATTGTTGATTTTCCACAAGACGAATGTCCGTCAATTGCTATCGTTATCTTCTTCATATCCTTGATATAATTCTTTTCTGCAAAATTAAGATATTCTTTAGACATTTCCAATTATTTGAGGGAAATAATTGCTTAAATCGCAGAATTATCACTATCGTGGCTTCTAACCATTGGAAACCTTCCTTCCAATGGTTGGAAAGGTTGCTTCCAAAGTCTGGAAAGGATGCTTCCAATGGGTGGAAGGAATGCTTCTCATATTTGATTATTCTGCGGAAGGAGGGACGTTGCCTAAATAGACGTGGCGTATGCCTTCCTTGCGAGCTATGTCCTTGGCCTTGCGGAGTGTGGAGATGGGGGTGGGGCCGTAGCCTTGCTGGAGTTGGTAGCGGGGGAAGAACCTTGAAAGATGGAGAGGCGTATTGCTGAAACCATTCTCGCAGAGCCAGCAGCACATGGCGCGGAACTCCTCGGCTGTCTCTGTGCCGGGAATCATCAGATGGGTGATTTCAAGCCACACATGGTGCTCGCGTAGTATCTTCAGCGTTTTGAGGATAGGCTCTAACGAGGCTCCCGACATGTGGCGGTAGGTCTCGTCGTTGAAGTATTTCAAGTCGATGTTTGCAGCATCGAGGAAGGGAGTGATCTGGCGTAGGGGCTCTTCGTTGATATAGCCGGCTGAGACGAGTACGTTCATCATGCCGTTTTTGTGGGCCAATTGGGCGCAGTCGAGCGTGTATTCATACCACGTGAGCGGTTCGGTATAGGTATATGCGATGATGTTTTGGCGATGCTTGCGGGCCGTTGAAATCAGATCTTCGGGAGAGAGTTGGTAGAAGTCGGTATCGGCAGGCTTTACTTGTGAAATGTCGTGATTCTGACAACCTTTGCAACGCAGGTTACAGCCCGTACAGGCCAATGACAGACATTCCTCGCCAGGATGGAAATGATAGAGCGGTTTCTTCTCGATGGGGTCAATAGCCAGCGCACAGGGATGGCCGTATGCCTCGGAATAGAGACGACCCTCGTGGTTGACGCGGCTGCGACATAGCCCTCGGTTGCCAGGCTTCATCAGGCAATGGTGGGGACAGAGTTCGCAACGAACGGTATCGTCCTCCAGTTTCGTGTAATACAGGCACTCTTTCATTCTTCAAAGAGAATGGCTTCGTAGGTATAGAGTTCGGCATCTTTCCATCCGTACCAGCCGATGCCCGCCTTGTCCTGCGCGCAATGGCCGAGAAACTCCTCTTTCGTCCAGTTCACCTCGTGGGCAACCTGTGGCAGAAAAGTGCCGCTTCGGTAGCCTTTGCGCATATAGATGCCTTGTTTTCCATACTTGAATTCGCTGATGTCGTTGATGCGCTTCAGGGGTGTGAGTACAGAGATTTCGATTTCGATATCCTTCATCTCATCGGATGTGACGGCAGGAAACCGCGGGTCTTCAAAGGCAGCTGAACGGGCCATCTGACTGACGGTTTTGTAGAGTGGGATGTCTTCTCCGAAATGACCGATACAACCGCGGAGCCGTCCGTTCTTATGTAAGGTGACGAAGGCACCGAGCGGAGTCTTTAGGTTCTCGCTGACTTCCACGGGTTTCGCTGGCTGATGGCGGCAGCTGTCCTCAATGCTTGAGCGGGCTATTTTCAAAAGAGTCTGCTTCTCCTGTGGCGAAAGCGTGAAGGCTGACGGGTCATTGGTCTGCTGATATACTATATATGAATGGTAGCCCACCACGCGCTCATGGTCGCCATATTCGCTGTCTCCGGAATTACGGTAGAGGATATGTTCTACATGGAGTTGAGGGTTACGCTGATTGTAAATTAACAGGGTGAAGATGGCAGCAGAACCGCAGGCGCTGGTGGACAATCCGGGTATGTTTTCGTTGGCATTGCGCTCGATGGCGTTGGCCAGCATCTGCACGCTGCCGCTCTCGATGGCCTCGCCTGTGCGGCCATCAGCCTTCAGCGCATCCTTATAGGATGGATAGTGGCTGAAGTCGGAGGAAATCACAAACAGGTTGCGCTCGTTGAACCAGGGTGACAGGGCTTCGTTCAAATCAACGAGTTTGTCAAATTGATCGGTGGCGATAATAACGGGCACGATGGGCGGCATCTCCTCGAAGTGGTATTGCAGGAAAGGCAGTTGTACTTCCAGGCAGTGTTCGCGGGCATGGGCCCGAGGGTCGTATTTGAAGAGCCCGGGATTCTTCGAGGCCAGGGCTTGACAGACGGCCGTATCCACGGGCACTTCGCCAAGTGGTGTGGCATAATGAGTAGCCGCTGTGTTTACTGATACTGCATCGAGCCACACCTGATGGCTGGGACCGATGAGGAATATCCTTTCGTAATGTTTCGAGGAATCTATGCGGGCGTAGGCCGAAGCGGCTACCTCGCCAGAATAGACCCATCCGGCGTGAGGCACGATCACGGCCTGAATGTCGGAACGTTGTTTGCACTTGAGGAACGGCTTGAAACAATCCTTTAATTGTTGTAGTACTTCTTCTTTGCTGCCTGGGTAGAAACTTCCTGCCACGGCAGCTCTTCTTACGGTCTTTTCCATAGTTGTATCTTGTATTTCCACATTCCTTACCTTCGTGCCGCTGCAGGCCATCGTGTTAGCGAGGGCAGCCAATAACAGCAGGAGAAGTGGCAGACGGAAAGTCATGGGTAAGAGTTTCAAGTTTTAGGTTTCGAGTTTCAAGTCTCCAGTCTCAGGTTTAGAGGCTGTATGAGAGATTGATCATGAGTGAAGAGGAACTGACGTGGTATTTGCCATAGGCTACCTGTAGCTTGAAACGCTCCAGTTGCAGTCCGGCACCCAGGGAGATGCCTGCACCATGGCTGCTGCCTTTTTCCTCATCATTGGCCACGATCTTCATTTCGTTGGCACGGCGCAGGTTGTAACCCGCAGCTACGTAGAATTGTTCTCCCAGTAGGATGTCAACGCCGAATACCCAATGGTTGATGAACTTGTAGTTCCAATGGGTCAGGTCAACGAGTGAGACCGAGAGCCGCAAGGGACTGTTGCCGAGCCGTTTGGTTGCTCCCACCATCACGTCGAGCGGCATCTTGCCGTATTCCTCGTCGTAGGCTTTGAGTTCACCGCCCAGATTGCGGGCCACGGCAGAAAAGCTCCATTCCGTGTCGGGGTTGTAGTAGTTGAGTCCAAGATCTACGCCCACGGCGATGGAATTGTATTGTCCGATATAGCTGGTGATGAATTTTGCCGTAATACCGCCCATCAGGTTTTTGGCCAGCAGATAACTGAAAGCACCACTCAAGGCAATGTCGCGGGCCGAGAACTCTCCTGTCTGTATGTTGCTGGCATCGGTTTCCTTCATCTTTCCGTAATCAACGTATTGCGCCATGGCCGCCCACGAAGCCTTGTCGTTGATGGTCCTTGAGAAGGAAGCACTTCCCGTGATGGCTCCCTGCATGTAAGTCATGAAGTTGAGGTTCATTGTCTTATCGCTGACACTTCCCAAAAGGGCCGGATTATTGAAGGTCAGCGTAGGGTCATCCTCAATGATGGTGATATTGTCTCCTCCCAGAGCTGCAGCATGCGCGCTTACGGGCAGACGCAGGAAATTGTACTGCGTCTGACTCTCTTGGGCGTTTGCAAACAAGGCCCAAAGCGCCACGAGGAGCGAAAATACCACTTTTTTCATCTATTTTATCAAAATTAAGTGCAAAGATACGGCATTTTTGTCTATCTTTGCAAAGAATTTGAAGATTCTTATCGAAGTAATAACGGATTTTTTTCGCGTTTAGTGTGGAGATAAAGAAAACATATCAAGCAGATCTGGAGCACAGGAGGGGCTGGTTCTTCCTCATAGGACTGGCGGTATCAGCCTGTCTGTTTGCCATCAGCCTTGCCGTCTCAATCACACCCGGCGATGATGAGGTGGATGCGGAAATGCTCGAGAAGATTGTGCAGGATATGGAATTCAAGCCCAATAAGTCGGTTGACAACATGATTGCTTATCAGGTTCCTGAACCGCAGACCAAGGAGGTGAAGGCGAAAATCAACGTGGTGGAGAAGCCTGTGTTGGAGGAAGTCCCTGAACAGTTGGTGAAGAGTCAGGAAGCGCAGCTTGACGGCGAAGGAGCTAAAAAGGAAGAAGAGACCACAAAGGCCATCGTGCCCGTAGCCGTGGATGAAAAGGACAATCCGCTGCATTTCCGCGTGGTGGAACGGTTGCCGGAGTTTCCCGGCGGTCCTGTGGAGTTTATGAAATGGCTGACAAACAATCTGAAATACCCCTCAGCGGCACAGTCTCAGAAAATACAGGGCAAGGTGCTTGTTTCCTTTATTGTGAACAAGGACGGTACGATTAGCGATATCAAAGTGCTGAAATCTGCCCATCCGCAACTTGATCGCGAAGCCTTGCGTGTAATCCGAATGATGCCCAACTGGAAAGCTGGTGAGGACAAGGGCAAGCCCTGCCGCACGATGATGGCCATTCCCGTGGTGTTTGCATTATAGTCAATAGAGAATTATTGAAATTGGAATTAGATATGAAAACGGCTGATGAAATACTGAGAATGATTAATGAGTATCTCGACAACCTGCCTTACGAGCGTAGGCCAAGAGGACTCTATGACCCCATTAAATATGTGCTTTCGATAGGTGGCAAACGCATAAGGCCCACGCTGATGTTGCTCGGATACAATCTCTACAAGGAGGATCCTGAGCGTATCTTGTCTTCGGCCATTGCGCTGGAAACCTATCATAACTACACGCTGCTCCACGATGACCTGATGGATAATGCGGATGTGCGTCGGGGTAATCCTACCGTCCATAAGAAGTGGGATGACAATACCGCCATCCTTTCGGGTGACTCGATGCTCGTGCTGGCCTATCAGCGGATGGCGGAATGCCCTGTGGAGAAACTGAAGCCCGTGCTCGACCTTTTCACGGAGACGGCTTTGGAGATAGGCGAAGGACAGCAATATGACATGGAATTTGAGACCCGTAATGATGTGCATGAGGATGAATATATCGAGATGATCCGCCTGAAGACCAGCGTGCTGTTGGCTTGTGCACTGAAAATGGGTGCCATCCTGGCCGATGCCTCAGAAGCGGATGCCGAAAACCTCTATAAGTTCGGTGAGCAGATAGGATTGGCCTTCCAGTTGCAGGATGATTATTTGGATGTCTACGGCGATCCTGCCGTCTTCGGCAAGGCTATCGGCGGAGATATCATGTGCAATAAGAAAACCTATATGCTCATCAATGCCTTCAATAAGGCCACTGAAGAACAGCGGGCGGAACTGACACATTGGGTGAATGCCGAGGATCCCGATCCGAAGGAGAAGATTGCTGCCGTGACGGACCTTTATAATAAGATAGGTATCCGCCAGTTGGCTGAAGCGAAGATACAGCATTATTTCGATGAAAGCCGCAAGTATCTGGCTGCCGTAGATGTGCCCGAAGAGCGCAAGGCTGAACTCAAAGCCTATACCGACAAGATGATGCATCGCGAGTACTGATTCTCTTCTTAAACCATCCCCTAACCGTCACCATCCTTGCCTTACCGCAGATTTCCCAAGACCGATGCCGCCAGATTGAGGGCGTTGAAAACGTTGCTTGACAACAACGAAATCTACGTTGTGCGCAATCGTTTCATTGACTGGCAGACATTGAACCGTGCACAGCCAGCCTATGACCGCTTGCTGACAGCCTGCGAACAATACAAACTGGCGTTGGCAGCCCAGACGCGCAACCGTCATAAGATGGAGCGCAGTATGCAGCTGGCCCAGATGTACGTAGGTCATTTCATCAAGGTTCTGCTGATGTCAGTGGAGCGCGGGGAAATCAAGAAGCAGCATCTGCCGCTTTATGGTTTTGCGGAAGAGGATTCCAACGTACCTCTTCTGAATACGGTGAATACGATCAAAGAGTGGGGACAGAAGATCATAGAAGGCGAGAAAGCCCGACTGAAGAAAGGCGGCCGTCCAATCTACAATCCTTCCATTGGTATGGTGAGCACCCATTACGATATCTTTATCACAGCCAGCACCCAGCAGAATGAACTGCAGGAGCGAACGAAGAAGGCTGGTGCCGAGGTGGCCAAGTTACGACCTGAAGTGGATGCCATCCTTCAGGACCTCTGGAATCAGATAGAGAAACACTATGAGGGCGAGCCCCCAGAAGTAAGGTTCAAGAAGTGCCGTGAGCTCGGCATCATCTATTATTACCGCCGCCACGAACCCCACGAATTTTGACGGTTCGTGTTTTCAAGTATCCACCATCACCTAACACCCATCACCCATGAACTTCATAGATACCCATACTCATTTAGACGGTGAGGAATTCCGCGAGGACTTGGCGGAAGTAGTCAAACGTGCGCAGGAGGCGGGCGTGAGCAAAGTCTTCGTGCCTGCCATCGATCTTCCCTCTGTACAGACCGTGATGGAAGTCTGCCGCCAATACCCTGGCTATGCCTATCCCATGATCGGCCTGCATCCTGAAGAGGTGAAGTCAGACTGGCAGCAGGTGTTGTCAGAGATGAAACCGTTGTTGGAATCCTCCGATGGTGAAGTCATCGCTATTGGCGAAGTAGGCCTTGACTATTATTGGAGCCGTGAGTTTGAGCAGGAGCAGTTGGCAGCTTTTGAGGAACAGGTCAGATGGTCCGTTGAGACCCGTCTGCCGCTGATGATTCATTGCCGTAAGGCGCAGAATGAGATGGTAACGCTCCTAAAACGGTATAAGGCAGATCTGCCCGGCGGTGTGTTCCATTGTTTTACGGGTAATGCCCGCGAAGCTGAGGAACTCCTACAGTTTGACCGTTTTGTGCTGGGTATTGGTGGTGTGCTGACCTTTAAGAAGAGCCATTTGCCGGAAGTGCTTCCTGCCGTGGTTCCTTTGGACCGTATCGTCCTGGAGACTGACAGCCCCTACATGGCTCCCGTTCCCATGCGGGGTAAGCGTAATGAAAGCGCCTATGTGAAATATGTCTTGGAGAAGTTAGCCGAAAGCTATGGCGTTGCTCCTAAGGTGATTGCCGAGGCTACCAATGCGAATGTGGAGCGGGTTTTCAAAATTGTCTGAAAAAGCAAAAATAGCTGCGGTAAACGAAAAAAGTGGTCGAAAAATTGGTAATGTGAAAGAAAAGCACTAATTTTGCATCCGCAAATCTAAAGGAGAGGTGCTCGAGTGGCTGAAGAGGCACGCCTGGAAAGCGTGTAACCGGCAAAACCGGTTCGCAGGTTCGAATCCTGTTCTCTCCGCAAGATGGACAGATTCAATGCTTCGAGGTAATCGGAGTTTTTTTTCGAATCTTGTTTTTGCAACCTACCAAACTCCAAGTCGTTAATCTGCAAAGGTTAGCGATTTTTTTTATACTCCTTGAATAAGAACGAATATCCGTATCCACTATCTTTTTTTGTGCATGGTTGCGACACATTCTGACGGGGCAATTTGCATTTGTCGCAGATAGGGTGGCTTGTCGTATATAATTATAGAAATAAGCTGGTGTTTTTTTGCCGGCAGGTCATCTTTTGCAGTACTTTTGCACGGCCAAACAATAAAGGCAAAGAAACAAATCGTTCAATTTTAAAATAAAAATAGAAAAAGATTATGAAAAAGTTAGTGATGATTTTGATGGTATGCTGCATGCCAATGATGATGATGGCACAGTCGGCAAAGTATTGTATGACCTATTCAGACTATAAGGTCAACAAATGGAATCTCGTGGATAATCTCGTTGGAGGTCGTTCGGCGCAGATGCCCAGGATTAAGATGGATGAGACAGACTTCAAGGTGAAGTCGGGTGACAAGGAGGCAGATCGTATTCTGAAGAAAGAAGCCTTTGCCATCACATTCGGCAAGCAGTTGTATGTGAACTGCCGCAACTTGCGCTATAACGATGTAATACTCGACACGCAGAATTACGTGCAGGCCTATCCTTATGCCGGTAATAAACTCTTAATTGCTGTCTATCACATCAACGATGGCGCCTTCTTGTTGGGGCTCGGTGCCGATGTGGCCAGTGTCTTCACTCCCCTTGGCCCAAGTATAGGCCTGCAATCGGTCTCTACGGCTCTATGGCTGGGTCGGGACAAACTGAACAGCCACCGCTGCTATCTCATCGATGCCGATGCCGATGAGAAGGGTCGCTATGCGGTGACGTGCATCAACGATGAGTTCATGGAGAAACTTTTGGCCAACGATGCCCATCTGCTCAATCGTTACAAGGCCGTGAGCAAGAAGAACGAGCGTCAGTCAGCTTCTAATGTACTGGCTATTCTGACAGAAAAGGGACTCGTATCTGCAAACTGATATTGAGGAAACACTGTTATTTGAATTCAAACAGGCAGTTGAATCCCGTCATTGTAAGCACTTCGCGGATGTCATCGTTGACACCTCTGAGATACACCTTGCTTCCCTGCACTTTGGCATTTTTCAGCACGTTGAGGAAGATGCGCAGGCCGCTCGATGAGATGTATTCCAGTTCCGTGCAGTCGAGAATGATGTCGTGACCACTACAGTCGTAAAGCACTTCCGCCTCCTTCTGAACTGATGAGGAGGCGGCAGTGTCTAACCGTCCTTCGAAATACATGACGTAGTCATTGTCCTCTTTCTTGAATGTCGTGTTCATTTCTATTGGGTTTATTGGTTCTTAAACATTGTTGGTGAGATTCTTGATAAGCTTGAGCACGTTGGTGTCGTTCACCCTTTCATAGTTGATGGAGTCCATCAGATGGCGAACCATGTGGATGCCCAGACCGCCTACGGGGCGTTCTTCTGCCGACAGGAAGGTGTCCACATCTTTATGGGCAGTGGGATCGAAAGGTATTCCCGTGTCGGTGATGATAAACATCAGTCGCTGCTCGTTGGCATGAGCCTCCACGTCAATGAATCCGCGTGTGCCTTCCTGGTAGGCATAGGTCATGATGTTGACGATAGCCTCTTCGAGGGCGAGGTTCAGCTTCATCGTTTCCGATGGCGTGATGGAGAGAACCTGTGCAATGCCTTCAACGAAATCGTTTACTTTCGGTACGGTGTTCACATCGTTGGTGAGCGTGATGCTTTGCTGAAGCCGCTCGCTGACGATTTGCTTGTTGTATTTGATGGCCAGCATCGTGAGGTCGTCACTCTGCTCGTTTCCGTTGACAAAACGCTGTACGGCCTCGGTCATCTTCTTGATGGTCTGCTCGGGCTCGGGCTTTCCCTTTTCGAAAAGTTCCTGGGCTACGCCCATCAAGCGCTTTATGCCAAATAATTCCTCATCTGCATTCTCGGCCTCGGTCAGTCCGTCGGTATAGAGGAAGATGGATGTCTGTGGGTCGAGAATTACCTGCTGGGAGGAGTATTTCCAGTCGGCCATGAATCCTACGGGGATGTTCGTGTCCACGGGAAGCGTCATCACCTTTTGACCGATGATCACCGGCGGGCAATGACCTGCGTTACAATAGTGCAGCCTTCCAGTAGGTAGGTCAAGCGCACCCACGAAGAGGGTGACGAACATACAAGATTCGTTCATCTCGGTCATGGCCTCATTCATTTTCCTGATGATGTTGCCGGGATTTGACTCATGGGCGGAAACGGTACGGAAGAGGCTTCGCGTGACAGCCATCACCAATGAGGCGGGCACTCCCTTTCCACTCACGTCGCCGATACAGAAGAACAGCTTCTCATCTCGGATGTAAAAGTCATAGAGGTCACCTCCCACTTCCTTTGCCGGAACCAGCGAGCCGAAGATGTCCATGTCATCACGGTCAGGGTAGGGCGGGAAGATCTTGGGTAGCATCCCCATTTGTATGCCGTTGGCTATGCGCAGTTCGCTACCTATGCGCTCTTTCTCGGCATTGATGGCCTGCAGACGGTTGAAACTGTGGATTGCCCGTACGATGATGTAGGCCATCAGTCCCAGTCCCGCAAGCATAAGCAAGAGCAGGTTGAATCCCACCTGCCGGAGCCCGTAGAAGATCTCTCTGTCGGAGCAGACCACGGCCATTGACCATCCCGTGTTTCCCTTGATAGGCGCATAGAAAACGTAGTTCTTCTGCCCCTTGTCATCGGTAACGGCTGTCTGTCCGCTTCTTCCTGCCATCATATCGCGGTTGATGGTGCGCATCGTAGTGTCTTTCATGCCGGCAGTCACTTCCTGGATGCTCTGGCGCATGATGAGGCTTTCCACAGGGCAGACCATCAGCTGGCCTGTGCGCGAAATCATCATGTTATAGGAAGAGGGGTAGATGTGTGAGGCGTTGATGAGCTCTTCGAGCCAGTCGAGCGAAACGTCTGCACCCATGATGGCCACAACTTTCCCCGTCTTGTCGCGCAACGGATAGGAATAGGTGGTTACCATCTCACGAGCCCCGTCAGTGTCGAGATAAGGTTCACTCCAATAGGGCTCTCCGCTCTTCATCGGTATAGTGAAGAAATCCTTCTTCGTATAGTCGTGGGATTCGCTCCCCAGCTGGCTCATTTCCGCGGGCTTGCCTTTCTCTGCCTTGACATACGGCTCAAACCAGTAACCTTTCTGCGGATAGTAGTTGGGGAGGAAGGTGACGCCGACACCTACAATCTGATCGTTCTGTTCAGCCAGGCGCCGAGCTACGCTGTACATCGAGTCGGGAAAGGCCAGCAGCTGCTCAGCCTCCCAAGTGTGGTTTTTCACGGCCACCTCCACGGCCGTCAGGATATTCTGAATCTCAAGGTTCTTCACCTTCAGTTCGCTCTTGGCCCTTTGCTCCACCTCTTCGCGGATGCCTTTCTTGGCATACCAGTATTGCACGGCAGCGGTCAGCTCTATCAGCGCAGCTGCTGTGATGAGGAGCGCAAGGCTCGATTTGGTCTGCAGGGATTTAATCCATCTCTTGTATTTTGAATATCCCATGTTGTTTTGTGGCTGTATTTAAAACGACAGATAATTAATTGGGCAAAAATACGAAACTTTCACGAAACGGCCAAACTTTTTCTCAAAAAGTTCTTTCTCAGGCAGGTGTGTTCTCAAGGCAGCCGATAAATGACTTCTATTCATCCAAGCAGAGGGAACCGTGCTTTACTACAGGGGAAAAGACTGACTTGGTTATTCTCATAAGTTGTGCGTATCATCTGCACAAGTTGTGCACATCATCTGCACAAAGTGTGCGCATCATCCGCACAAATTGCGCAAACACGTTCGCACTTTTCATGATATCAACCTCCGAAATGCATATTATCATCAAAAACGCATAGCGAAACCATCACGTTTTGATGGCTTTTTTCATGGAAAAACAGCAATTGCTGCCACTACTGCCACCTTACTGCCACCCCGCAAGCCCTTTAAATAAAGGGCAGGTGGCAGAGTGGCAGTAATTTTCAGGAAAAAACTTTTTTATTATAGATTGGTATTTTAGATGTCTTACTTTCGTTTGGCCAAACAAATTATAATGAGTTTTATTTGCTTTTATGCTCACTAATTCGTTTTTTTTAATAAATTACAACGCACTCTTCATAAAAAATAAACGAGTTTATTTTGTTCTGCTCTCGTTTTTTCGTAATTTTGCAACCAAAACATAGGATATTATTTTAAATCCGTAAGATTGAGTTAGAAAATGAAACTTTTAATGAAGATAGGAGCGATGGGCTGGATGCTGCTGTTCTCCTTGCCGTTATTGGCACAGGAAGAGGAGACGGGACTGCACATGACGCTCCGTGACAAGTTTGTGGAGGGCGGCAACGGCTTTATGTCGGTCATAGCTGCCGTACTGGTGATTGGTCTGGCTTTCTGTATCGAGCGCATCATTTACCTCTCGCTTTCGGAAATCAATGCCAAACGGCTGATGGCCGACATTGAGAAGAAGGTGGAAGAGGGCGACGTTGAAGGGGCCAAGGCACTCTGCCGTGAGACGCGCGGCCCCGTGGCCAGTATTTGCTATCAGGGACTGCTGCGCATGAAGGAATCGATGGATTCCATTGAACGCTCTATTCAGAGTTACGGTTCGGTGCAGTTGGCTAAACTGGAGAAAGGCTGTTCGTGGATTACGCTTTGCATCGCCATCGCGCCTTCATTGGGATTCCTCGGCACGGTGATCGGTATGGTGATGGCCTTTGACCAGATTGAGTTTGCCGGGGATATCTCACCGAAGATTGTAGCAGGCGGTATGAAGGTGGCGCTGATTACCACCATCTTCGGTATCATTGTGGCTCTGATCCTGCAGTTGTTCTATAACTATATCCTCTCCAAGATTGACCACCTGACGGCTCAGATGGAGGAATCGGCTATCTCGCTGATGGATGTGCTTGGGAAAGTGAAGAGTGAGAAGTGACCTGAAACTTGAAACTATTATATATGGCTGACTTGATGATCATATTGATGTACGTGGCTGTGGCTGGGGCTTTGGTAGCTACGGGCTTCAGTCTGTGGCGGGCCACTCATTCCCGCGAACAGTCTTGGCTCAGCAACCGTCTGGCTATCGGAGTGGTGGGATTGGTATGCCTGACATTGCTCCTGACTTGGCTCATCGGCGGTTCCGTGCCTGATATGTTTATCTGGACTATCATCATCCTGTTTATCGTTGCCGTATTGACTATATGTTTAAGCATCGCACACACAAAATACCTGCGCTGAATACGACATCCACGGCGGATATCTCGTTCATGCTGCTGATCTTCTTCCTGGTGACGACATCGATGGACCGGGACCAGGGACTGCAGAGGCAGCTGCCTCCTCTTGACAATGACAAGCAGGAGCAGTTGACGGATGTGAGCCGCGAGAACGTGATGAAACTGGAGATTGATGAGAAGGGACAACTGTTTGTTGACGACAGTCTGACGGCCATGGGGCAGTTGCGTCAGCGCGTCGTAGCCTTTGCTGGTCAGGAGCAGCAGCGCACGAAGCATATCTTGCAGGTGAAGACGGCCCCGAAGTCGGACTATGATACCTATTTCCATCTGCAAAACGAGATTGTGGCAGCTTACCGGCAGTTGCGTGAGAAACGTGCCCTACAAGTCTATCACAAGGCTTACAGCCGATGCAGCGATCAGCAGCGTGAGGCCCTTCAGCAATATTACCCCCAAAGGGTGGCTGAGGAGTATAGCGATAACCCTAACGTTGACGATAACGATAACGTTAACGTTAACTGAAACCTAAATCCTGAAACTTGAAACCTGAAACCAAGATAATATGAGTTTATTCAGAGACAGAGCGAAGAGAGAGATGCCAGGGCTGAACACAGCGGCTCTGCCTGATCTCATATTCACCGTGCTCTTCTTCTTTATGATTGTGACTCATATGCGGAGCGTTCCGATGAAGGTTAAATATCAGGTGCCGGCAGGAACGGAGATCACCAAATTGGTGAAGAAATCCACCGTCACCTTTATCTATATAGGCAAGGTGGACGGAAAAACGCGCATTCAGTTGAACGACAAACTGGCTACTATCGATGATGTGGAGGCTTACGTGAAGGCCGAGCGTCAGCGTATGCAGCCCGAGGATATGAGGAGGCAGACCGTTTCCATCAAGGCAGACCGCACGACTGACATGCAGGTGATTACCGATGTGAAACAGGCTTTACGCCGCGCTAATGCCTATACCATCAACTATAGTGCAACAGAAATGAAGCACGAAGAATGAAGAGTTTTTTAATAAAGAATCTTTGAAACCTGAAACTTCTAAACTTTAATGTAAGCAATATGGCTCATCACAACTTAGACAACTTAGACAAGAAAATCCTGCGGATGATTGCCGAGGATGCACGCGTGCCTTTCCTGGAAGTAGCCCGCGCCTGTAACGTGAGTGGCGCTGCCATTCACCAGCGTATTCAAAAACTAAACAACCTTGGTGTGCTGAAAGGCTCGCAGTTTGTTATCGATTCCGAGAAGATCGGCTATGAAACCTGTGCTTATGTGGGACTGAACCTGAAGCATCCGGAAAGTTTCGATAAGGTGGTCAAAGCCCTGAAGGATATCCCCGAGGTGGTGGAATGCCACTACACGACGGGCGACTATGATATGTTCATCAAGATCTATGCCCGCAACAATCACCATCTGCTGGACATCATCCATGACAAGTTGCAGCCTCTCGGACTGTCACGTTCGGAGACAATCATCTCCTTCGGTTCTGCCTTTGAGCGCCGTTTGCCAGTGGTAGATCTTCCGTTGGATGAATAGTATTTATTTCCTGACGTAATCCACGAAAGCATAGCGGAAGGCATGCTTTTCATCGGTGTCGTGTTCTTCCCTCTCTACCTCGATCCAATCGTCGTAGGGGGGGAAGAATGCATCTGCGTCTGCCGGAATGTCGTCAATCTCCGTCAAGCAGAGACGGTCTGCCAGGGACATGGCCTGCGTATAGACGGACGCTCCGCCGATAATGTAGATGTCCTCCTCGGGTGAACTGTGCTTGAGGGCTTCCTTCAGCGAGGGGAATACCTCGCAACCGGGGAACTCCTGCCGTGAGCGGCTCAGCACCACATTGCGGCGGTTGGGCAAGGCTCCCTTGGGCAGCGACTCGAAGGTCTTGCGACCCATGATGATGGTGTGGCCGGTTGTCAATGACTTGAAACGCTTCAGATCATTGGGCAGCCAATACAACAGTTTATTCTTGAATCCGATAGCCCTGTTTTTGGCTACGGCGGCTATAATGCTAATCATACACTCACTTCGGCTTTGATGTGCGGCCAAGGGTCATATCCCTCCAGCTTGAAATCCTCATACTTGAAATCAAAGAGATCCTTCACCTCGGGATTCAGTTTCATGACGGGTAACTGACGGGGTTCGCGGGTGAGTTGCAGGCGGGCTTGGTCGAGATGGTTCAGATAGAGGTGGGTGTCGCCTGTGGTATGGATGAATGTGCCCGGGCGCAGTCCGCATACCTGTGCCATCATCATGCAGAGCAAGGCATAGGAGGCAATGTTGAAGGGCACGCCGAGGAAGGTGTCGGCCGACCGCTGGTAGAGTTGGAGCGACAGCCGTCCGTCAGCCACATAGAACTGGAACATCGTATGGCAGGGAGGCAGCGCCATCTTGTTCACTTCGGCCACGTTCCAGGCGGATACAATCATGCGGCGGGAGTTTGGATTATTCTGAATCTGGTCAAGTACGTACTTGATCTGGTCAATGGTTCCACCCTCGTAGTCGGGCCATGAGCGCCACTGGTGACCATATACGGGGCCCAGGTCTCCGTTCTCGTCGGCCCATTCGTCCCAGATATGGACGTTGTTGTCAAGCAGGTACTTGATGTTCGTATCGCCCTTGAGGAACCACAGTAGTTCGTGGATGATTCCTTTCAGGTAGAGTTTCTTGGTGGTGAGCAAGGGGAATCCCTTCTCGAGGTCATATCGCGACTGCGTACCGAAGATGCTCATCGTGCCGGTACCGGTTCGGTCACTTTTTTCGACGCCTTCTTTGAGAATGCGGTCAAGGATATCTAAATATTGTTTCATATTCAGTGGGTATATGAGTGCTTTTAATTCTCCATTCTTTGGGGTAGAGGTTGTTGGCGCGATTGCCAAGGTTCTTGACCTGTCCCAAGGGCAGGCCTCGGAAGGTGACGGTGACGATTCCTTTTGGTGTATCGTCGGGCAGTACCAGGGCTTCGCGGCGAAGATACTGTAGAGCCTGCGGATAAGGTAGTTCCACACTTGGGAAAAACTCCTCTTTCTGCGGTTCGTAAATGAATCTTAACTTCTGCAGCCCTTTTTCAGGTTTATCGCCGTTAGTTTCTGAGGCATCGCCCTTTTTCCTGACCACAGCCATAAAGAGACCTTCACCTCGTGTCTTGCCGGGGATAAAGCGACAGACGGGCTCAGTAAAGCCTTCGAGCAAGGAACCGGTGATGTGCCATTCCTCCTGGGTGAAAACGGGCAGGACTTCGGTTCCAAACTCCTCCATCATCCAGCGCACATTCTCCTCGTTTTCCTGTGTATTAAAGGTACAGGTACTATAGATAAGTAGCCCGCCGGGTCGCAGGCATTGCCAGGCATCATCCAATATCTCGCGTTGCAGTCGCCAGCATTTCTCTACGTTGGCCATACTCCATTCACGGATGGCTCCCTCGTCCTTGCGGAACATACCCTCACCGGAGCAGGGCGCATCCACGAGAATCAGGTCAAACAGCAGCTTTGCCTTACGGAAGTCCCTTGGATAGAGATTGGTGACATAAGAATGTGGAGCGCCCCATTTCTGAATGTTCTCCGAAAGAATCTGTGCCCGTTTGCCATTCGGTTCATTGCTCACCAGAATGCTATCTTCAGGGAGTGCTGCCCTCAGTACGGTAGACTTGCCACCGGGGGCCGCGCATAGATCTAATGCCCTAGTGACCTTCTTTCCCATGTGCTGACGCAGCACCTCGTCCAAAAACATGGAGGATGCCTCCTGCACATAATAGGCGCCGGCGTGGAGTAGGGGATCGAAGGTAAATGAAGGGCGCTGCTTGAGGTAATAGCCGCCACGACACCATGGCACGGCTTCTCCTTCCACCACTCCCCATCCCTTGGTCTTCAGGGGGTTCAGGCGGATGCTCACAGGCGGATCTTCCTCCATAGCGTGGAGGAAATCTGCCCATAGCGAATCGCCGAAAATACGCTTGGTCTGTGAAATGAAATCGGGAGGCAATACCATCACGTTGCAAAATTAATATTTTTTTTTCACATTGCTGCAACTTTTTGTATCTTTGCATCGTCTAACAGACAAATTTAAACCTCAAAAGAGATATGAATATGAAGAAAAGTCTGATAGCAATGCTGATGCTGCTCACTCTGACAGCCGGCAACGAGGCGATAGCCCAGAAGCATCGCCACAATCCTAACGTCACGCTCAACGTTCAGGACCCCGCAACGGGAAATAAGGTAGTGAGCGTCAATGTAAACGCTGCCGACAATGATACGACTGGCATTGTGGCCTATAGCGACACCACCAGTACGGATACCGCTTCGGCTCAGTATAATCTGCCTGCGACCCCCGATTGGGACGAATTCGATGATGACGATATATTCAATGCGCTGAAGAATATAGGGAATCTAGGCGTGTGGGCTACTGTTTTCACTGTTCTGGCCATGTTTTTTGTGTTGCTGATCTGTCTGGCTCCGCTGATTGCCATCATTCTCATCGTATGGCTGATTGCAAGAAACCGTAACCAGCGCCTGAAATTGGCTGAGAAGGCCATGGAGAACGGACAGCTCATTCCGCAAGAGGCCCTGTCGGTTCCAACATCTACTGATGAAGATATTAAGAACAAGGGTTTGAGGAACATCTTCCTCGGTCTGGGCTTGGTGGCCTGCGGTTATTTCATCATTGGCGACTTGCTGCAAGGTATCGGCGTGATCTTGTTCTTCTACGGATTGGGCCAGGCTTTCATAGCCCGCTCTTCCAGCAAGAAGAAAGAGCAGGAGGAAGTGTTGAACAATGAAATCGATCATGTGGAAAATGGACACAAATAACGAAATAATTAAGAAAGATATGAGTGATCAGAAAAGACTTTACCGCTCTAACGACAGGATCTTAGGCGGTGTGTGTGCAGGAATTGCAGAGTATTTGGACCTTGATCCCACGGTGATGCGTGTGGCATACGCAGTACTGACGCTGTTCACAGCCTTCTGTGGAATCATTCTCTATCCGGTGCTTTGGCTCATCATGCCTGAGAGACAGTAAAGAATAATTTGAAGGTTATCTTGTAAAAACCAACGTGGCACAACTTAGCGATATCTCTCTCGTTGCACAGGTGGCGGTATTCCACAATAAGCGGGCTTTTGACCAGCTTGTCAGGAAATATCAGTCACCTGTCAGGCGTTTCTTCCTGGCACAGACATTGGGAGACGGGCCGCTGAGCGATGACCTGGCACAGGATACCTTCATCAAAGCCTATACGCATATCGCATCGTTCAAGGGAATGGCCGGATTCCAGACGTGGCTGATGCGCATTGCCTACAACGTGCTTTACGACTACCGCCGTTCACAGAAGCAGACTACGGATGTGGATCAGGCTGTGAGCACCTTCAGCGATACGCCTGCGGGACTGAAAATGGATCTTTACAAGGCTCTGTCGCTGTTGAAGCCTGATGAACGCACATGTATCACGCTGCAACTGATTGACGGGCAGCCTATAGACAAGATAGCGGAGATCACGCAAATGCCGGAAGGCACGGTGAAGTCTCACCTATCAAGAGGAAAGAAACAATTGGCAAACTATTTAAAAGAGAATGGTTATGGATGAGATTAAAGATGATATGTTGGAAGTGAACGGTGAGAACCTTTTGCCAGAGGAGGAGCAGTTGCTTGGGCAGTTCTTCGCCGAACATCAACTGGATGTGGAAGACCGTGGCTTTACCAATCGGGTGATGCGCCGTCTGCCTGACCGTTCTGTCTGTCTGAACCGTATATGGACCGCCATCTGCTCGGTGGCTGTCGTGGTTCTTTTCTTCCTGACCAAAGGCTGGGTCTCGATATTGGGCACCATGCAGGGCTTCTTTACGGATATGGTGACAAGTGTCTCTCAGGCGGGTATCCTTTCGATATTGGGTACGATGGCCTTGCTGACAGTCTTTGCCGGTTATGGGTTGGTGATGTCAGAGCGGTAGGAATGGTGGCGGAATTGCCAGGTACTTTACAATTATGCGTTAGAAATCAATGTAGAAGTCTCCCTCCTGGGGGGCTTCTTCTTTTAGTTTAGGCTTTGGCGGTTTTTTCAGCTGTCCTTTTTCGTCAAACATGCCGTAGGTGGTACGTAGCACGGTGAATTCCGTGCGGCGGTTCAGTTGGTTGCAGATTTCCTGTTTCTCTTCATCGAGTGTCTTAATAAACTCCTCTGAAAGAACGTCATTTTCCTTCAGCCATGGGTATTTTTCCACCACTTTACGGCGGATGGTCTTCGGCTTTTCCTTGCCATAGCCAACGGGTGTCAGACGGTCTTTGGCTACACCGTGTTCTATCAGGTAGCGCACCACGCTTTCCGCACGTTTCTGCGAGAGTGTTTTATTGTAGGAAGCTGAACCGCGGTAATCTGCATGGGCTGAGAGTTCGATGGTGATATTGGAGTTCTCCTGCAACATGTTCACCAGTTCATCGAGTGCTGCCGAAGACTCGGGACGGAGTGTGGCCTTATCGAAATCATAGAAGATGTTGTCTATCAGCACAGGCACGCGGATGCTTGCCAATGGGAATTGCAGGACGTGCTCTTCGGATTTCTCAGTTGGTTTGATGCTGATTTCCTCTTTGTGGTTCAGGAATCCTGGACAGGTAGCCAGCATCACGTAGTCAACTCCTGGTTCCACCACCTGTTCGAAAGAACCGTCCATTTTCACGGAGAGTTTTAGGTTGGTGCCGTCATTGCCCACAAGATACACCTGTGCTGCGGGCAGTTCATAGCCGTCCATCTCATAAACCCATCCCTTGATGGTCTGGATGATCTCGGGGTTCTCAAAAGAGTAGATGTGGTCAAGTCCGCGGCCGTCGCCCCGGTTGCTGGAGAAGAAACCACGGTTATGTGGACCTTCGAACGTCATACCGAAATCGTCACCCTGGGAATTGAGCGGATAACCGGGATGCTCCAGGTGGTACTTACGGTCATTGCCCACCTTTGCTATATAAATATCGAGTCCACCCATACCGGGATGGCCGTTGCTGGAGAAGTAGAGGTCACCGTTGGGGCGGAAAGTAGGAAACATTTCATCACCTTCGGTATTGACAGGCTTGCCTATGTTTTCTACGCCTCCTAGACCTGCTGCCGTAAGGCGCACGCGCCAGATGTCGAGACCTCCCTCACCACCAGGCATATCACTCACGAAATAGAGCCATTCTCCATCGGGAGAGACAGCGGGGTGGGCATACGATGAAAGCGTGTCGCGGGTTAGTTCTACCTTGGTGCCTTTTCCCCAGGCTGCATCAGAGCGATTGCTGGTCATAATAGTAGCATAACGGGGATAGGAAGGGTCGCTGACACATTGGGTGAAATACATCACTCGCTGATCTGGTGAGAAGCAGCAGGCACCTTCATCGAATGGGGTGTTGAGGCCGCTTTCAATAGTCTGCGGTTTCCCCCATTTCCCCTTGTCGTCTTTCTGGGAATAGAAGATGTCACCTGCCTTGGTGCCCGTAATGCCGCTGATTTCGTCGCCTTGAGCCTCATTTCGGGTACTGGAAAAGAACAATTGGTCGTGCTCGTCTCCGCAGAGCATTGGCGAGTAGTCGGCACGGCGTGAATTGAAGATGTCCATCTTCTTAACAGTGTAGCGCGAACCAAGTTGCTTGATTTTCGGAGCTGTCTGAGCCGATTTCAGGCCGTCTTTAGCCAGTTGGTTGCCAGGCATGGAGTCGAGTATCATCTGGAACTCTTCGGCAGCCTCTTTATAACTGCCGTTCTTCAACAACAGCCGTGCAAAACTAAGGTGCGTGGGAAGCGAGTCCTGCTTGTAGCGAATCTGGTTACGGTAGGCGGCTATAGCTTTCTGTGTGGCTCCCATCTTGTCGTAAGCCAATGCCAGACGGGCTGCCCTTTTGCCGCGAAGGTCACGTTCCTTGGGTGAAGTGGTGGAATAGGCTCGTTTGAAATAGTTGGATGCGTCGAAATATTCACCGATGGCCATGGCCTTTTCTCCCTTCTTCATGTAGTGATCGGCTCCGCACGCCGTGAGGAACAGGGCCGTCAGTAGGAGGAAGGCGCATGTATGTAGTCTGGTGAATATTCTTTTCTTCATTATTAGTAAGAACGCAAAGCTATGCCGTTTATTGCTTCTTACCCTTTTTCTTTTCCTCAGACATCAGGGTGATGCGGCGGTTCTCGTTGTCAGCCAAGACCTGTCTGACAATCTCTGTAATCTGCTGCTTAAGTTCGTTGATGAATTGTGCAGGGTCGTAGGTCTTGTGCTCGATGTCGCGGAGTTTCTTCTCCCAGATACCCGTGAGTTCGCAACTCTTGAGCAGTTCTTCCTTAATGAGATCGATGAGTTCGATGCCTGTGGGCGTAGCCACTAGACGCTTACGTTCGCGCCGGATGTAGTGGCGTTTGAAGAGTGTCTCAATAATGCCTGCACGTGATGAAGGTCTGCCAATGCCGTTTTCCTTCAGAGCAGCGCGCAGTTCCTCGTCTTCCACAAACTTGCCGGCTGTCTCCATAGCACGCAGCAAGGTGGCTTCCGTGTAATAGGGTGAAGGTGTGGTCATCTTCTCTGTCAGAGTAGGTGTATGGGGGCCGCTTTCGCCTTTCACGAAAGTGGGCAGCGTCCGTTCCTCGTCCTTCTTCTCTTTGTCATCTTCATCGGAGGGTTGTTGCTGTGATGAGGAAACATACTGGACTACACGCCATCCTGGATCAAGGATTTCCTTGCCGGTCACCTTGAACTCCACTTCGCCTGCCTTGCCCAAAACGGTGGTTGTGGAAAATTTGCATTCGGGATAGAAAGCTCCGATGAAGCGGCGGGCTATCAGGTCAAAGACGTGCTGCTCTGCATCGCTCAATCCTTGTGCGGGAACGCCGGTGGGGATGATGGCGTGGTGATCTGTCACCTTTGAGGTGTCGAACACTTTCTTGTCCTTTTTCAGCGGCTTTCCACCAAGCGGACGGATGAGATCGGCATAAGGCGCCTGACCACCGAACTTGGTCTGGAAAAGGCCATTCATGATACCCGGACACTTGGGATAGATATCGTCTGACAGGTATTGCGTATCCACACGGGGATAGGTGGTGAGCTTCTTCTCGTAAAGACTCTGGATGAGGTTGAGCGTCATCTCGGCAGAATAGCCGAATTTCTTGTTGCAATCCACTTGGAGCGAAGTGAGGTCATAAAGTTGCGGTGGCAGTTCCTTGCCTGCCTTCTTTTGCACGCTGGTGACCTCGAAGGGTTTGCCTTCAATGAGCGAGAAGGCTGCTTCGCCTTCTTCCTTGTTCTTGAATTTGCCCTGAGTGGCGGTGAAGGTGGTGTCGCGGTAGATGGTAGAAAGCACCCAATAGGGTTCGGGCTTGAAATTGTCTATCTCCTTCTGGCGGTTCACAATGAGTGCCAAAGTTGGTGTCTGTACACGTCCGATGGAGAGTACCTGGCGATTTTGGCCGTACTTCAAAGTATAGAGACGCGTGGCGTTCATGCCGAGAATCCAGTCGCCGATGGCACGTGAAAGTCCAGCCAGATAGAGTGGCTGGTATTCGGCTTGGTCCTTAAGTTGTTGGAATCCTTCGCGAATGGCTTCATCGGTCATTGATGAAATCCACAAGCGCTTCACGGGACATTTAGCTTGTGCCTTCTGCATCACCCATCGTTGGATGAGTTCACCCTCTTGCCCGGCGTCGCCGCAATTGACGATGCCGTCGGCAGCCTGCATCAGTTTTTCAATAATAGCGAATTGCTTCTTGATGCCCTCGTCCTCGATGAGCTTGATACCGAAGCGCTGGGGAATCATTGGCAGCGCCGAGAGACTCCACGACTTCCACATCGGAGTGTAGTCGTGAGGTTCCTTCAAGGTGCACAAATGACCGAAAGTCCACGTCACCTGATAGCCGTTTCCCTCCATATAGCCTTGTCGGGAAGCGTTTGCTCCGATGATGCGGGCAATGTCGCGTGCCACGCTGGGTTTTTCTGCAATGCAAACTATCATTTTCGCTTTTGATGAATGATTTGGCTTGCAAAGATAAAAAAAATAATCGACACTGAAAAAAAACAGGGAAAAATAAAGAAGATGAAGAATTTTTTATTATATTTGCAGTCAAAAGGAAAAGATAATTGGCTACAAATCTATTAAACAAAAACATTATGAAAATCGGACTATTCATTCCCTGCTATGTGGACGCACTCTATCCTGAGGTAGGTGTGGCCACATATAAACTATTGAAGCATCTGGGACTCGACGTGGATTATCCCGAAGGACAGACGTGCTGTGGACAGCCGATGGCGAATGGCGGTTTCGAGAAGATGGCTGTACCATTGGTTGAGAAGTTCGAAGACAAGTTTAAGGGCTTCGACTATGTGGTGGCTCCTTCGGTGAGTTGCGTGGCTTTCATACGTGTGAACTATGAGCGTCTGCTGGCTGGTCACGAGTGTATAACCGCCAAGAAGGCAATGGATGTCGTGGAATTCCTCCATGATGTGGTGAAAGTTGACCATCCGCTCGGTACGTTTCCTCATAAGGTGAGTCTCCATAATTCCTGTCACGGCGTTCGTGAACTGGGTCTTTCTTCCCCCTCTGAAGAGCATGTGGAGAAGTTTAATAAGATTAAGGATCTGCTCTCATTGGTGGATGGATGCGAGGTGGTGGAGCCAGAACGTCCTGATGAGTGCTGTGGTTTTGGTGGTATGTTCTCGGTGGAAGAGACAGCAGTATCGGCTCAGATGGGAAAGGACAAGTTGGAACGTCATATTCAGACAGGTGCTGAATACGTTACGGGGCCCGACTGTTCGTGTCTGATGCATATGGCAGGCGTTGCCAAGAAACAAGGCCTGAATATGAAGTTTAAGCATGTGGTTGAAATTTTAGCAGCAGGATTATGAGTACTGGACATAGTAAAGCAGCAAAAGAGTTCTTGAAGAACCAAACATACGCGAAGTGGCACGATGCTACGTTCTGGAGTGTACGCGGCAAGCGCGACAATATGGCCTATGGCTTGGCAGAATGGGAACAGTTGCGCGAGAAGGCTTCACAAATCAAGCGCCATACGGTGACGCATCTTGATGAATATCTGGACCAGTTTTCCACAAATGCCGAGAAAAACGGCTGCATCGTGCATTGGGCAAAAGACGCCCAGGAGTTTAACGAGATTGTGCTGGGCATCCTGAGGAAAGCCAACGTGAAGAAAATCGTTAAGTCCAAATCGATGCTCACCGAGGAATGTGAGATGAATCCCTTCCTGGAACAGCACGGCATTGAAGTGGTTGAGACAGATTTGGGTGAACGCATCATCCAATTGAAGGGTCAGAAACCGAGTCATATCGTAATGCCTGCCATCCATCTGAACCACGATGATGTGGGTGAACTCTTTGAAGAGAAATTAGGCTCCGAGAAGGGTAATCATGATCCCACGTACCTTACTTATTGTGCGCGCCTGTCGTTGCGCAATGAATTCCTTACGGCTGATGCCGGTATGACGGGAGCCAATTTCGGAATTGCCGAGACGGGCGACATCGTCGTTTGCACTAATGAGGGTAATGCTGACATGAGCACCTCGTGCCCCAAGCTACACATTGCTGCCATGGGATTGGAAAAGGTGATACCAAACTACGACTGTCTGGCTGTATTCCAGCGTATGCTCTGCAGGGCAGGAACCGGACAGCCTACCACTACTTATACGTCGCATTTCCGCAAGGCTCGTCCCACGGCGGCCCCGATGCATATTGTACTTGTGGATAACGGCCGTTCGGAATGGATCGCCAATGAGCAGCACTGGGAGGCGTTGAAGTGCATACGTTGCGGTTCTTGTATGAACACCTGTCCGGTGTATCGTCGTTCGGGCGGTTATTCCTACAGTTATTTCATCCCTGGCCCTATCGGAATCAACCTCGGTATGCTTCGCGACAAGTATCAGCACAGCGGTAATGTATCTGCCTGCACGCTCTGCCTGAGTTGTCAGACGGTATGTCCGGTGAAAGTGAACCTTGGCGATCAAATCTATCAGTGGCGTCAGCAACTAGACGAATTCGGAACGGCTAATCCTGAGAAAAAGTTGATGAGCCGTGGTATGAGTATGATATTCGGCAGCTCTGGCTTCTACAACACTGCGCTGAAGTTTGCCCCGTTGGCCAACATCGTACCCGATCCTCTCATCAATTGTGGATTGAATCCATGGGCTGATGGCCATAAGATGATGACCTTCCCGAAGCAGAGCTTCCATACGCTTTGGAAGAAGGGAAAAGTGAAAGGAAATGAAAAGTGAAAAAAGATAAGTTATAAGTTATGAGTAACAAAGAAGATATATTGAAGCGGTATCGCGAGAATGTGAAGGTAAAATATGATATGCCTTCTCTCGATGATATCAAGGCCATCACCTATCCTAATCCGTTGATTCAGTTTATTTCCATGACTGAGAATGTGGGCGGAAAGGTGCTGGAAGTGAAGCCGGGTGAAGATGTCAATCAATTGATCAAAAATATTTATCCCGAAGCCAAGGAATTTGCGAGCAATCTCCCTGAGGTGACGATTGCCACGAGGAATCCTGATACCGTAGGGCGTGCGCGTGACTTGAACGGAACAGATGTTGGTATTATCCGTGGAATGTTCGGTGTAGCTGAGAACGCATGTATCTGGGTTCCGCAGCAGATGAAGGAGAAGGCCGTGTGCTTTATTTCCGAGAATCTCGTTATCCTTTTGCCGAAGAGTCAGATTGTGAACAATATGCATGAGGCCTACAAACGCATAGAATTCGATAAAGAGTACGATGGCTACGGCACGTTCATCAGCGGCCCGTCGAAGACTGCTGATATAGCACAGGTCTTGGTGATGGGAGCTCAGGCTGCGCGGAGCGTCACGGTATTCCTGATGCCGGAGTAAGGAATAGAGGCTGACTTGAGGGTCGGCCTTTTTTTCTTATATTCAGAGACAATACTTGGGGTGAAGGATGAAGGTAGTGAAGGTAGTTTTTATAACATATATATATTCGTGCGTAAACTCTAAAAGTATTATTTTATAAAATGTTGCAGAAACTACCTTCACTACCTTCATCCTTCACCTTTTCCACGGTCTGCTCGTCCAATGGGTGGAAGCCTTGCTTCCAAAGTCTGGAAAGGTTGCTTCCATTGGGTGGAAAGGTTGCTTCTACTTGGTGGAAACAGGCCGCTATAACACAAATGGACACTCTCTTACAAGGCCCATTCGTAAGTGTCATAGCAAACTCCGCGTCCGCCGAACCCTTCTTTCTGAAAAATGAGCTTTCGGTTCAATTCGCAACTTTCCGTTGAGGTGGATTTCCCGAAATCGAAATAGTCCACATTCCAATCCTTCTTTAGTATTTCTTTAAACAAAAGATCGAGTGCACCCTTTTGTTTCCCTTCTTCATCGGCGGAGATATACTGAGTGTGAACAACGGTAGGTGTGATGAAAAGAATTGTCCCACCTAATGGTTTGTCATCAAGCGTAGCCAGGAAAAGACGTATCTGATGCGGGAAACGTGACTTCAAGAGCTTTAATTCCGCAGCCGTATGAACAGGGTTGATTCCGTATTTATGGTGAAGATTTGCTTGAAGAATGTTCCAGAAAGCATCGATGTCATCACTCTCGGAGATTTGAATACCGGCTTGCGAAGCTTTTCGCATACCTGATTTTCTAGATTCCGTAAAAGGGAACTGTTTGTTGAGCAGGATGGTCGAAGAGATATCTCGCATAATAAGCCTTGCCTGGCAGATGGAGGTAAGTGCATAGAGGTCTTCTTCCGACGGCCATTTATGATAGATGCTTGGGATGGCCTTATAAATGATTTTATGGAAGCCAGCCCTTTTGTAATAGGCATTCAACTCTTGAAAAATCTGGAGCACTTCATCTGTCGTGGTCTTAACCGTTGTGATGAGTCCTCCGTAAGTAAGTCCCTGATGACTGTATAGGATATGATCCTTTTCGTTAGCAGCCAGCAAAGCATATAGCTTGCCCTTCTTGTAAAACAACAGCGAATGATCCTCAAAACGGTCATTATGGTAATCCATATAGTTACGGTCGAAAAGGAATGTGCCATTCTTCGACTGTGCCACGAACTGATTCCATTCGTCTTTATGTGATGAAGCGTATCTGACTATTTCGAACATCCTATGTATTTCAAGAATTCGTCATAATCATAGATATAGTCATCTTCTTCAAAAGGCTCTGAGGCGAGCACCAGACAGACGGCTCCAGAGGAGAAATCATCGAGTGTGCGCCAGGTCTCAGTTTCGATGAGCAGCCCTTCCCAAGGATGGTTGAGCAAGTATTTCTGCTGTTCGTGACCATTGTCGAGGGTGACAGTAAACGAACCGCTCATCGCTATGACTAATTGGCGTAGGCGCTTGTGGGCGTGGCCTCCGCGGCTTTCACCTCCGGGCACATCGTAAACCCAATAGGCACGCCTTATGTCGAAGGGCACATTCTTGAAGGCCTCAGCTACGGTCAGGTTGCCTCGGGGATCAGTAATCTTGGGTAGTTCAATGATTCTTCCGAGCTCTTTCATAGCTTATTTCTTCATATAGGGATCGGTACCGAGCACGGTCTTGGCCAGACGCTTGGCTTTGTCGCGAAGGGCTTCAACGTCGGCTTCAGGATCTCCGTAGCAGAGCACTACGCCCATACGGCGACCGAAGTGGGCATCAGGCTTACCGAAGATACGGATACGGGTGCAATCTTCTTTGAGTGCCTCCTCCAGATTGTAGGGGAGCAAAGTTCGGTCAACTGGAGTCGTCACCTCCTTAGGGGAGAGAATGACGGCTGATGCTCCGGCGTGCTCTAGATGAATGCCGGCAATGGGCAATCCAAGTACGGCTCGCAGATGCAGTTCAAACTCCGAGAGATTGGTTGTATGTCCAAGCGTTACCATACCCGTGTCATGCGGACGCGGCGAAAGTTCGGAGAAAATGACCTCCCCCTGTTTGGTCAGGAAGAACTCTACGCCCCAGATACCAGCACCTGTCAGTGCTTTCGTTACCTGGTCAGCCATCTGCTGAGCCTGTTTCAGAGCTTCTTCGGAAATTTTATAGGGTTGCCAGCTCTCGCGGTAGTCACCACCTTTCTGTACATGGCCGATAGGCGGACAGAAGAGCGTAGGACCGTTTTTCTGGGTGACGGTAAGCAACGTGAATTCTGAGTCGAAGTCGATAAATTCCTCGATGATGACTTCCTTCACGTCTCCGCGGCTGCCTTCCATAGCTTCACGGAAAGCCTGTTCCAGTTCTTCGTCGTTATGTACGTAACTCTGTCCATGGCCACTTGACGACATCAATGGCTTTACCACACAGGGGAATCCGATTTTGTCGGCAGCCTCTTTGAATTCATCAAAGGTTTTGGCATAGAAGTACTTTGCGGTGCGCAAACCCAAATCGCGGCTTGCCAAGTCACGGATGGCGCGGCGGTTCATGGTGAAATTGACGGCACGTGCTGAGGGAACCACCTGAATGCCTTGCTCCTCGAATTGGAACAGGCGTTCCGTGCGAATGGCTTCAATTTCTGGTACGATGATATCTGGCTGATGCTTTTTCACAACTGCTTCAAGGGCATCACCGTCGAGCATATTGAATACCTCCCGCTCATCAGCTACCTGCATGGCCGGGGCATTGTCATAGCGGTCACAGGCAATTACATACTGGCCGGCACGCATGGCGGCAATCACAAATTCTTTGCCCAGTTCTCCTGAACCTAATAACAATATCTTTTTCATCGGTTCTTATACATTGAGTCGTAATACTTTTCGTAATCTCCTGAGGTGATATTGTCAAGCCATTCCTGGTGATCGAGATACCAACGGACGGTTTTTTCAATACCCTCTTCGAATTGTAATGAAGGCTCCCATCCGAGTTCATCCTTCAGCTTGCGGGAGTCAATAGCATAGCGGGCATCGTGTCCCAAACGGTCAGTGACATAGGTGATGAGATCCATGTCTTCGCCTTCCTGACGACCGAGCAGACGATCAACGGTCTTGATGACTACCTTGATGATGTCGATGTTCTTCCATTCGTTAAAGCCGCCGATATTATAGGTCTCGGCAATGATTCCCTTATGGAAAATGAGGTCGATGGCACGGGCGTGGTCTTCCACAAACAGCCAGTCACGAACATTCTCACCTTTGCCATAGACGGGCAGAGGTTTACGGTGGCGGATGTTATTGATGAACAGCGGAATCAGTTTCTCGGGGAATTGATAGGGACCGTAGTTGTTCGAGCAGTTGGTGACGATGGTAGGCATTCCGTAAGTGTCGTGATAGGCACGCACGAAGTGGTCACTTGAAGCCTTGGAGGCAGAGTAGGGGGAGTGGGGCGTGTATTTCGTCGTCTCTACGAAGAAGTCCTTACCATAGGCATGGTGATGCTCAGATGAGGCTGTCGTGGTGAAGGGTGACTCGATGCCTTCGGGGTTGGTCAGTTTCAGGGCGCCATAAACTTCGTCGGTAGAGATATGGTAGAAACGCTTGCCTTCATAACGCTCAGGAAGCGACTCCCAGTAGAGTTTGGCGGCCTGTAGTAAGGATAAGGTACCCATCACATTGGTCTTGGCAAAGGTGAAGGGGTCCTTGATGGAGCGGTCCACGTGCGATTCAGCTGCAAGATGGATGATACCATCCACCTTCTTGTCCTGCATCAGCTGGTAGAAGGCGTCGAAGTCGCAGATGTCCATCTTGACGAACTCATAGTTGGGTTTGTCTTCGATGTCCTTGAGGTTAGCCAGGTTTCCGGCATACGTCAGTTTGTCGAGATTGATGATGTGATAGTCGGGATACTTGTTCACGAAGAGGCGAACCACGTGACTTCCAATGAATCCGGCACCGCCGGTAATGACAATTGTTCTCATATATTATAATTGTTTTATTTATCTCTGTTTTTGAAAAGTCTGATGGCGAAATGAATAATAACGATTACGCACGCTGCAATAAACAAGAGTAAATGTGAAGGCAGGTCATTGGTGATATATTGGTTGATGCCTTGAAAGATTCCCTTGGCCATAGATCGTACGAACGTAAAGAAGGTCTCCATTTTTTCTATCTCTTTTCTAATGTAATAACTTCGCAATCGGTGAATTTATTGCCTTCAACGGCCAATCTTATCAGAGTACGCTCCTTATGCCATCCGTAGAGCCCTGCGGCACCTGGATTGATGTGGAGCAGATTCAGTGTCTTGTCGAACTTCACCTTCAGGATATGTGAATGCCCGCTGATGAAGAGTTGAGGAGGATTGCGGAATATCTGGGCACGTATGCTGGGGTCGTAATTGCCGGGATATCCGCCTATGTGCTTCATCAGTACATCCACGTCCTCGCATTTCCATCTGAGCGTCTCGGGGAAGATACGGCGCATGTCACCACCGTCGATATTTCCATATACGGCTTTCAACGGACGGAACTCCGCCAGTTTCTGGGCCACTTCGAGAGAACCGATGTCCCCTGCGTGCCATATCTCGTCGCAAGGCTCGAAGTAATGCAGATACTTCTCATCCCAGTAGGCGTGGGTGTCGCTGATGATGCCTATCCTTTTCATCTTTTGCGGATAAAGTCGGCAATAAATTTCGCTGTTTCATCAAGTCCGAAAATGGAGGTGTTGATGCAGAGGTCATAACTTTCGGCGGCACCCCATTTCTTGCCCGTGTAATAGTTGTAGTAGGAGGCACGCGTGCTGTCTTTCTTGCTGATGGTCTTCCGCGCACTTTCCTCATCCATGTTATAGCGTTCCATCGTACGGCTGATTCGGTCTTCCATGTCGGCAGCGAGGAAGATGCTCACCGTATTAGGCTCATCGCGTAGCACATAGTCGGCACAACGTCCTATGAACAGACAACTACCTTGGCTGGCCGCTTTCCGGATGGCATCGCACTGGAACTTGAAAAGACTCTCCTCAGAGAACTTGTTGTTATAGAAATTGTCGTCGGAAAGCATCGGAGCGTGGAGGTGGAAGAGCGTATGTATAAAACTCTTCTTCTCGTCGCTCTTTTTGAATACATCAGGCGAGAAGCCGCTTTCCTTGGCAGCAAGGTCAAGAATCTCCTTGTCGAAATAGCGGCAGCCGAATTCCTCACAGAGTATCTTTGAGATATAGCGCCCTCCAGAGGAGAATTGCCGTCCGATGTTGATGATGATTTTTTCCATTATGATGATTTTCAGGTAAGGTTGTGCTTGAATTTATTGATGAAGGCGAAGAGGATGGGCCAGGTCATCAGTGCTGAGCCGAGGTCGCTGGCTGCCATGGAGTACCACACACCGTCGAGCCCTATGAATAGCGGCAGGATGTAGGCCATGGGAATCAGCAGGAGCAGTTGGCGCGTCAGCGAGAGGAAGATGCTGATCTTCACCTTTCCGATACATTGGAAGAAATTGGTGATGACGGCTTGTCCTGCCACCACGAAGAACACCAGCATATTGAGTTTGATACCGCGTGCTGCCATGTCTATGAGCGTCTTGTCGGTTGTGAAGATACGTGCTATCTGCCTTGGGAAAGCCATGGAAAGCCCCCATCCGACAAGCAGGATGCAGGTGGCGGCGGCAATAGCCAGCCATAGCACGCGCATCATGCGGTCGTATTTCATGGCACCGTAGTTGTAGCCGGCAATGGGTTGCATGCCTTGGTTCACACCGATGACAAACATGAAGAACACCATGGCTATGCTGTTGGCGATGGAGTAGGCACCCACGGCCATGTCGCCGCCATAGCGTACGAACTGATTGTTCATGAAAATCACCACAATACATGCCGTGGCATTCATTAGGAAAGGTGAGATGCCGATGGATATGATGTTCCTCACCAAGTCGGCTTTCAGCTTGTAGATGCCGCGTTTCAGATGGAGCAGTTCCTTCTTGTTGGAGAATATCCACAGTTGCCAGCAGAGGGCCATCGACTGTGATACGATGGTGGCCAGGGCAGCACCGCGTATTCCCCATCTGAACCACCACACGAAGGCAATGACCAGTGCAATGTTCATACCCACCGTAAAAAGCACGGCGTACATGGCATGGCGTGGTTTTCCCGCAGCCCTCAACACGGCATTCATACCGAAATACATGTGGGTGATCATATTTCCTGCTAGAATTACCTCCATGAACTCGCGGGCATAGGGCAACGTCACGTCACTGGCACCGAAGAAGCGCAGGATGGGGTTTAGGAAGATGAAACATACCACCATGAAGAGCAGTCCCACGATGAGGTTCAGCGTCACGGTGTTGCCCAGCAGATGTTCTGCCATCTTATAGTCTTTCTGTCCCAATTTGACGGAAATGCAGGTAGAGGCTCCCACACCCACGGCAGCTCCGAATGCTCCGCTCAGGTTCATCAGCGGGAAAGTGATTCCCAATCCCGCAATGGCTTCTGGTCCCACCACCTGTCCGATAAAGGCGCGGTCGATGATGTTGTAGAGGCTGGAGGCAGTCATTGCCACCATGGCCGGTAGCGCATATTGCATCAGCAACCGTCCCACGGGTTTGGTGCCCAGTTCCAGTGTGGCTTGTTTATTATCCATTCGGTCTGATTATCTTTCCAGGGTGCAAAGTTACGAAAAAACGAGAGCAGGACAAAATAAATATATTTATTTTTTATGGTGAGTGCCAGTAACTCTAATCTAAAGTTACTATTTTTTTTGCAAAGTGCGTTCTTTATTCTTATTTTCTTTGTACCTTTGCGACTGAATATCAATAATCATGAAAAAATGACCGTAAACGGAAAGACATATCATTCCCTCGGATTTTTGTTGCTGTTGAGCCTCCTGCTCGGTGCTTTGCCCCATGAGCTCATGGCACGCCACTATATGATGCGGCTTACGTTGAAAGACAAGCAAGGCACTCTCTATTCACTTCAGAATCCCGAAGCCTTTCTCTCCCAGCGGGCCATTGAGCGCCGTGCCCGTCAGCATCTTGCTCTTGATTCCACGGATTTGCCCGTCTCTCAACTTTATTTGGATCGTCTTGCAGCGCATGGTGCCAAGATTGTCTCCAAGAGTAAATGGAATAATTCCGTGCTTGTCTATGGTGACAGCCTTTCCTTTCTGGAATCGCTAGGAGCATTACCTTATGTCCATAAAACCGAACTTGTTTACAATGCGGATTCCCTGAGGACCTTCGAATGTCCGCGACGCACAAAGGAGTTTGACGAACTGAAGGGCGATGATGATGCCACCCGTCAGCAGTTGGAGCAGATTCATCTTGATGCCTTGCATAAGGCCGGGTTCCGCGGAAAGGGAATGGTTGTGGCAGTGCTCGACGGAGGGTTTCAGTATGCCGACCATATTCCAGCCTTGAAGCGCATCAACAAGGTTGGTGAGCGAGATTTCGTTTTCCCTCCCTCCCATAACATCTATCGTGAACACAGCCATGGAATGAAGGTGCTATCCGTGATGGCCGTTCATGAAAAGGGACTCTTTGAAGGTGCGGCCCCTGAAGCCGACTATTGGCTCTTGCGTTGCGAGCAGACGGAGTCGGAAAACCGTTCGGAAGAGGATTTCTGGGCCGCGGCTGCAGAGTTTGCCGATAGTGTTGGGGTGGATGTCATCAATTCCTCGTTAGGCTATTCGGAGTACGATGAAGAGGAACAGAACTATGAGTATCGCCATCTCGACGGCCATACAATGATGATTTCGCGGATGGCGTCCATGCTGGCTCAGAAAGGCATCGTGCTCGTATGCAGCGCAGGCAATTCTGGAAATGAGCAATGGAAGAAAATCACCATTCCAGCAGATGCCGACGATGTGCTGACCGTAGGGGCAGTAACCAGCGACGGTGAAAATACGGCCTTCAGTAGCGTGGGCCCTACCGCCGACGGACGTGTGAAACCCGACGTGATGGCCATGGGTGGCTATTGCAGCGTGATTAACGCCGAAGGTGAGATAGCCCAGCAGAACGGCACTTCTTTCGCCTCTCCCTTGGTGGCGGGAGCCGTGGCTTGTCTGTGGCAGGCCTTGCCTGATAAGACTGCCTGCGAACTCATAGAACTCATCCGCCGCAGCGGTGACCGTTACCAGTGGCCCGACAATATCTACGGCTACGGCATTCCCGATTTCGGAAGGATTCTTGACAATGAAAGGAAAAAGCCATGAAGAACTCCCTGACGCTCTATGAACTGAACGCGCTGGTGCGTGAGACGCTCGCCCTTGAGATGCCTGATGAGTATTGGGTGGAGGCAGAGCTGTCGGAAGCCCGCGAGGTGCGCGGCCATTGCTATATGGAACTCATCCAGAAGGATGAGCACTCCAATACGCCTGTGGCCAAGGCTTCTGCGAAATGTTGGGCTTCCACGTGGCAGTTGGTGAAGCCCCATTTCATGCGCGTTACCGGTCAGGAGATTCATGCGGGTATGAAGGTATTGCTGAAGGTATATGCCCAGTTTCATGAGAGTTACGGCTTCTCGTGGATAGTCACCGATATCGATCCCACCTACACGATGGGCGACATGGCACGTAAGCGTATGGAGATTATCCGCCAACTGAAGGAGGAGGGCGTCTTTGAACTTCAGAAGGAACTCCAGTTGCCGATGTTCTGTCAGCATATCGCCGTCATTTCCAGTGCCAATGCTGCCGGCTATGGTGATTTCGTGAATCAGCTGGAAAACAATGAATACGGTTTCCGCTTCCACACACAGCTATTTCCCGCCGTCATGCAGGGCGAGGGGGTGGAGCAGAGCGTCATTGGAGCCCTCAACAAGATTTTTGATAGTTTAGAGTGTAAAACAGAGAATTTAGAGCTTTCTGATATCAATGATGATTCTTCACTCTTCACTCTTCACTCTTCACTTGACAAATTCGACTGTGTGGTCATCATCCGCGGCGGAGGTGCCACCAGCGACCTTTCCGGTTTCGACACCCTTGCCCTGGCTGAGCACGTGGCAAATTTCCCTCTGCCTATCATCACCGGCATCGGCCATGAGCGCGATGAGAGTGTGCTCGACATGGTGAGCCATACGCGGGTGAAAACCCCGACGGCAGCAGCTGCCTTCCTTATCGGAAATATAAAGGCCGTTCTCGATGTTATTGAGGATGCTGAGCAGCGCATCTCCTCGATAGTCAGGCAGCAGATGGACATGGAAAAAATTCGTCTTCTACATCTTTCCCAGCAGATACCAACGCTCTTCTCGCTCGTCAGGAGCCGTCAGGAAGCCAGTATCGACAGACTGCAGGGCAATCTACGGCTATCCGTCACGCGCAGACTTCAGGAGGAACGCCACCGTTTGGATATCCACTCTCACAACCTGATGCCTGTCATTGAGCGTAGGCTGCTCCGTGAGCGTCATCAGCTGGACATGCTGAATGAGAAACTCGAAGCCCTCAACCCTGAACTTCTGCTCCGTCGCGGCTACAGTATCACCCTCAGTGGCGGCAAGGTCGTAAAGGACGCCTCGATCCTAAAATCCGGCGACGAACTGGAGACGCGCCTTTCAAAAGGCACTGTCCGTTCTGTTGTGAAATAGTAATCCTTAAAGTCCTTAAGGTCCCTAAGGTCCTTAATTAAAAACAAGAAATATGAAATACGAAGAAGCCATGCGCCAACTCCAGGAGATTGTGCGCAAAATGGAGAATGATGAACTCGACATCGACCAGATGACCGAGCAGTTGAAACGTGCGCAGGAACTGATTAAACTCTGCCGTGACAAACTGATGAAGACCGACGAGGAAATCCGCAATTTGTTGAAAAATGATAGCGAAAAGTAAAAATCTGCGTGAAATTGTTGCAGATGTTCGCTGTTTTTTTTACTTTTGCAATCCAAATGAACATTAAGTACAACTTATCATAAAGCGAAATGAAGAATATCGATTGGGCAAGTCTGTCTTTCGGTTATCGTCAGACGGATTACAATGTGCGATGCTATTATCGCGATGGAAAATGGGGCGAGATAGAAGTCTGCTCCGATGAGTATCTGAAACTTCACATGGCAGCTACCTGCCTGCACTATGGACAGGAGGCTTTCGAAGGACTGAAGGCTTACCGCTGTCCTGACGGCAAGGTGCGCGTATTCCGCATGGAGGAGAACGCCGCCCGCCTGCAGAGCACCTGCCGCGGCATTCTGATGCCTGAACTTCCCACGGAAGTTTTCTGTGAAATGGTGAAGAAGGTGGTGCGTCTCAACCAGGAATGGATTCCTACCTACGAGAGCGGTGCCACACTTTACATCCGTCCGCTGCTCATCGGTACCAGTGCACAGGTAGGCGTACATCCCGCCACAGAGTATTGCTTCCTCATCTTCGTCACTCCCGTAGGACCTTATTTCAAGGGCGGTTTTGCCACTAACCCCTACGTCATCATCCGCGACCATGACCGTTCAGCCCCTCTCGGCACCGGTATCTATAAGGTGGGTGGTAACTATGCCGCTTCCCTGCTGGCCAACAAGAAGGCTCATGACCTCGGCTATGCCTGTGAGTTCTATCTCGACGCCAAGGAGAAGAAATACATCGACGAGTGCGGTGCTGCCAACTTCTTCGGCATCAAGGATAACACCTATGTCACACCCGAGTCTACGAGCATCCTTCCTTCTATCACTAACAAGTCGCTGATGCAGGTGGCTGAAGATCTGGGACTGAAGGTGGAGCGCCGTCCCATCCCCGAGGAGGAACTCGAAACCTTCGAAGAGGCAGGAGCTTGCGGCACGGCAGCCGTGATTTCGCCCATCTCCAAGATCGACGACCTGGAGACTGGCAAGAGCTACGTCTTCTCTGAGGACGGCAAGCCCGGCCCCATCTCCAAGAAGCTCTACGATACGCTCCGTGGCATCCAGTACGGCACCGTTGAGGATAAGCACGGATGGACCACCGTTGTCATCGAATAATTAATCCTTATAATTATTGTAATATGGAATCATTTAGTGTTTACAAAGACAGGGCCCTTGCCTCATTGAAAGGCAACTGGGACAAAGGCGTCATTGCCACCGTGATTTATTTGGTCATCGTCGGTGTTGGTTCTAACATCTTCTCTACTTTGTTCAAGCCTGAGGTGGGCGGTATCCTTTCATTGGTATGGTTTTTTGTCAGCCTGCCCTTGGTGTGGGGCTTCTATGTCTATTTCCTGCGACTCATCCGCAAGGAAGACGTGGCTTACGGTCGTCTCTTCGATGGCTACAAAGGCAACTGGCAGCGCATCTTCAGCACCACAGCCCTGCAGTACATCTACACCTTCCTTTGGGCTTTGCTCCTCATCATTCCAGGTATCATCAAGTCGTTTTCATACGCTATGACTCCTTACATCCTGAAGGACAACCCCGAACTCTCCAACAATGCCGCCATTGAGAAGTCGATGGCCATGATGGACGGTCATAAGATGGAACTTTTCCTTTTGGAACTGAGCTTCATCGGCTGGATCATCCTCGGTGTTATTACCTTTGGTATCGGCATGCTGCTTGTGGAGCCTTATATGGTTACCACCATCGCTCATTACTATGAGGACCTGAAGAAAGAGTATGAAGGTATCAAGGCAGAGCCCGCTCCCGCTGAGTAAACACTAATTGATACAATCCAAAATAAAAGAGGAAGAAGCCCGTTGCTCCTTCCTCTTTTTCTTGTTTTACAGATTTTTTGTTTTATTTCATCAAAGCCAATTGCTGAACGTCAATTCCGTACTTCTCGGCGATGTGCATCTCCTTCTTCTTCAAGTCATCGATCTTATGAGCGAGCTTGGCAATTCCGCCTTCATAATTGGAGATCTCAGCCACCTCCGGAGACGGGTGGGAGTACATACCTGCCACGATGCCGTAATTCTTGTTCCGCTCAGCCTTGGCTTTTTCCAGTTTCTTGTTCATACTGTTCTTTTCCTGTTCCAACTTGGCAATCTTCGCGTTGATTTCAAGCAACTGTTGCATATTAGCATTGTAAGACGTGGAGTTCGCCTTGTGGGCTATGGCCGTATTGCACTCGGCTTCATAGGCGAAAAACTCTTCTGGATGATTGCTTGCGTTCTTGAAGCACCAGACGGTTAACACTATCAGTCCTGCCACGAAGAAGGAAGCTACTGCCTTCATGCTGTTCTTTTGAAATTTATTTGTCTTCATAATCTGATTTATTAAAGTTAATACTATTGTTTATGTTAATACTCTTTTTGTCGTTTTGACATTGCAAATATAGGACGGAAAAACACCAAGTTCCAACTTTTCCCATCTTTTTTTCGCCATTTTGTTGCGACAACCGCCCCCAAAATGTGACATATCCCCCTCATCCCCTCGGAATTTGTCGCATTTGGGTGCTCAGGAGGCAATAAAAGTAAAAAATTGACAGAATGTTTGGAAGTTTCGGAATAATTGTTTACTTTTGGGGCATATTATAGCAATTTATTAACTTTTTAATATTTTAAGACTATGGGATTTTTCGGAAAATTGATCGATGCCATCCGTGGTGGCAACAAGGAAGAGCTCGGAAAGTTGAAGGACGAGGCTCTCGACAAGATGAATGACGTGGCTAAGGATATCGGCGAGAAGATTGACGATGCCAAGGACGCCATTAATGAGAAATACGGTGACGACATCAAGGCTGCCAAAGAGAAAATCAACGAGGTGACGGATGCCATCGGCGACAAGATTGATGACGCCAAGGACGCTATCAACGAGAAATACGGCGATGACATCAAGGCTGCCAAGGAGAAAATCAACGAGGTAACGGATGCCATCGGCGATAAGATTGACGATGCCAAGGAGGCTATTGCCGAGAAGTTTGGTGACGCCAAGGAAAAGGCTGCCGAAGTGAAGGAAGACGTCTGCGAGGCTGCCGCTGATGTGAAAGAGGCTGCAGAAGAAAAGGTAGAGGCTGTTGCTGATGCCGCTGCCGAAGTGAAGGAAGACGTCTGTGAGGCTACCGCCGATGTAAAGGAGGTTGCTGAGGAGAAGGTGGAAGCTGTTTGCGATGCTGCCGCCGAAGTGAAGGAAGACGTCTGTGAGGCTGCCGCCGATGTAAAGGAGGTTGCTGAGGAGAAGATTGACGCCGCCTGTGATGCAGTAGCAGATACAGCCGCTGAAATCAAGGAAGAAATTACAGAATAAGAGAGAAGCCTATAGCGAGGGCACCAGTTCCTTGAGCAGACCCTCGCAGGCATCTTCAATGAGATCGAGCGCATACTCGAAATCTCTCTGAGAACCGTAATAAGGGTCGGGCACTGTAGCCTGGCCCTTATGTTTTTGCAGATAGTCAGCCTGGCAGATGAGCTGCGCTTTGGCATCCGGCTGTCTGCTTTTCATTCGTTTGAGCGTAGACATGTTCTCGTGGTCCATGCCGATGATGTAGTCGAAACGCTCGAAGTCGGAGTCGCTGATCTGACGTGCACGGTGGTTGAAATTGTAGCCCCTTGAGGCTCCGCATTGGCGCATGCGGCGGTCAGGTAGGTCACCCACATGCCAGGAGCCGATACCCGCAGAATCTATTTCGAAGAGATGTTCCAGCTGATGGAGTTCCAGCAGGTGGCGCATTACGCCCTCAGCAGCCGGTGAACGGCAGATATTGCCTAGGCAGATAAAGAGTATTTTCTTTTTCATGGCGACAAAGATAGTGAAAAATTTAGAATTAAGAATTTAGGATTAGAAAAAATTCTTCACTCTTCACTCTTCACTCTTCACTTAATTTCGTACCTTTGCACGCAAATATAGTGATTATGGGAAAAGGAAAACTGGCGAAGTTCGCCGATATGGAGCGTTATGAGAATGTGTTTCAGTATCCTTATGGGGTGATTTCCGACGTGCCTTTTGAGATGCAGGGCCATTGGCGGGAGATGTATTTCAAGAATTCAAACCCCATCGTACTGGAACTGGGATGCGGCAAGGGAGAATACACCGTAGGACTGGCAAGACTCTTCCCTGACGTGAATTTCATCGGTGTTGACATCAAAGGCGCACGTATGTGGACAGGTGCCACCGAAGCCTTGAAGGAGGGGCTGAAGAATGTGGCCTTCCTGCGCACGAACATTGAGATTATTGACCGCTTCTTCGGGAAGGATGAGGTGCAGGAGATATGGCTGACGTTCAGCGACCCGCAGATGAAGAATCCCCGCAAGCGACTGACCAGCACCTATTTCATGAACCGCTACCGCCGATTCCTCATTGACGGCGGCATCATCCATCTGAAGACCGATTCCAACTTCCTGTTCACCTATACTTCTTATATGGTGGATATCAACCACCTGCCCTTGCTCTATCGTACGGAGGATTTGTATGGGGCCCACCCTCAATCCCTCCCAAAGGGAGGGAAGTCTGATTCCTCACTCCAGGAGGAAGGGGCTTCCCTTGATTTCCTCTCCATTCAGACTTATTATGAAAAGATGTGGATAGACCGCGGACTGAACATCAGATACCAAAAGTTCCGCCTGCCTCACGAGGGAGAACTGGCGGAACCTAATGTGGAAATAGAATTGGATGATTATCGTTCCTATAAGCGCGACAAGCGCAGCGGGGCTGAGAAGCACATATAACCCCCTCCAAACCTCCCCGAGGGGAGGCTTTTAATGCCATGCATCCTGTGAAGCAGGGATGCGGATGTCGGAGAGGAAGTTGAAGTCAACGACGAACCACTGTCCTGTGCTCGGCTTCTTGCGAAGTTGGATGGGACGCTCGCTATCGGCACCGCCAGACTTCAGATAGAGTGTGGCGTAGTTGTTGTCCTGGTAGGAGTACTGTGTGGTGTGCACGTTGATTTTCAGCGGCTCCTTCGGGGTGTAGTCGTTGTCGGGCGTGGCACCGTGGAAGAAGGAGAACGTCTTGTACTGCTTGTCTTTCAGACGGTCGCGTATGAATTCCTTGCCGTATGCCGTAAGGGGCTCGGGACCGCGGAGTGCATCTACCATCTTGAGGGTTTCCTCAGGATTGTTCTCATAGTTGCAGAGCACGGCCACTGCGAGTGCAGCTACCTCAAACTCGTCCTTGAGCTTGAATTCCGGCATCGACTGCAGTTCACTGAGGTTCTTGGGAAGTTTGGAGATCTTGATGGTCTTGGTCTTCGACTTCGCCATGTCGCTGATGCGCTTTGCGGTATTGGCAGCCGATTCTGCACGCCATTTGGCGCGGTTGATCTTGCCGGTGATGCTATAGATTCCCTGTGCTGAAACAGAGGTGACGCTGAGGAGCATCACGACGAGTGAGAAAATAATCTTCTTTTTCATAATTGTTCGTATTTTAGGTAATTAATCTAACATTGGATGGATGCTGTTGAAGGCATTGAAGAGGTTGTAGCCGTTTTTGGCCACGTTGTACCAGTCGATGGCAGGCGGGAGCTTGTTCATGTCGAAAGGCTTTTCCTGCTCGCTGACGGGCTTTGAACCGTCGTCGCCGAAATACCGGGTGAGTGACCAGAAAGGCACGTTGGTATCGTCGTCGGCCAGATAGAAGCGGTATTCGCCTGATTTGTAGTTGCCTACGTTCTTGAACGTGGTGAAGGTGAACACGAGCTTGCCTTTCTCAAAGAGGAACTCATCGTAGGCATTCTCTTCCTTGACGCGAATGAATTTCACCACGGGCATATAGACGTCGAAGGTTTCTACCAGTTCCATGCCGGTGATGAATTCTGCGGTGCGGTGACGCTGTACGTTCGTCTTCGGATAGTGGATGTGGATATCGGCAAAGCCGTAGTTCTGCTTCGTGCCCATGATGCCCTGCTTGGAGAGTTCCTGCGCTTTGTCATAGAGTTTCCTCACTTCGTTGAGGCGTGCCTGCTGCTGGGCGTCGGTCATCTGCTTCGGTCTGGTATCGAGTTCAAAGAGATGCTGGTCGGTGTTCACGAGCGACTCGAAGCCTTCGGCTATGTATTCGCCCTCGGCCTGGATAAACATCCACATATCATCTTTGAGGGGGTTGCAGGCTTGGGAATGGTCGGCGGTCACCTTCTTCGTCTTGGGATTGGTTGTCTTTGACAAAAGCCAGAAGGGAGTGCCGTCGGTCAGGTAATAGCGGCTCTCGCTGGTAAGACCTTCAGGACTGAAACGGTCATAGACGAAAGCCAGACGGCCGTTCTCGAAGACATACTCGCGGTAGCGGCTGCTTTCGCTGTCCTTGTCGGTCTTGCGTACCATCAGGAGTTGGCAGTCGTTGCCTTTCACGTCGAAGATGTATTCCACGTTCTTCGTGGCCACCTCGCCGTTGGGAGTAGTCTCCTTCGTCTCCAGCGTGATGTAGTTCTGCTTGGCCTTCTGCTGCTGCGTGGCTTTCTCCACGGCCTTGGCGTAGAGGGCGCGTATCTGCTGCATCCGTGCCTTCTGAGAAGTGCTCTGGGCATAGATGGAGTGGGGGATAGTCAGCAGGAGTACTGCCGCAAGGATGGTATGAGTGAAATTTCTCATTTTCTCATTTTCTCATTTTCTCATTTTCTCAATTTCTTCACGTATTCCTTCAGTTCCTTTTTCTCATCGAAGACAACTTTCTTGCCCTCAATCTCGCTGGTGGTGATAAAGCTGTCGATGAGCCAGTCGCCGTTTTCAAGCACCAGGGGAAGTGTCACTTCCGTAGGCTCGAAGTTTTGTACGCGTATCTTGGCCGTGGCCGTCTGTGCCGTGATGTCGCTCACGGAGAGCACCTCCATGCTGAGTTTCCTGTCGATGTCCTGCCCCATCACCCAATGGTCGTAGTCGGCACCGGGAATATCCAGCATATTATCCTGAGGCGTAAGACGGGTGGCCTCACGCTGAAGGTTGTTGTATTCGGCTGAAGTGAACTGCTCCGTGGATATCTGGCGGTTTGCATTTATGGTGTTCTTCCTGTAGCTGTCATAGACGAGGTCGTAGATATGCTTCACGCGTTGGCTGATGTACGCCTCGGTGTGGATGCTGTCATCGGGAACAGTGGCTTCCTCCACGGCTGTCGAGTCCGTAGGGTCAGGTGTCTCTGTGGTAGCCGCCTTCTGTTTGCAGCCCGTCGCGATGAGGGTTGCCAGGAGGAGGGGGATGATGAGAAGTTTTCGCATAGCTAATCAGTTGTTTTTGTTTTAATGGGGATGGTCCCCGGTGGTACGTTTTACCAGCCGGGGACACCCTCAATCAGTTCTTTTTGCGGATTTTTAGTTCTATGATATCGTTGTCTCTCAAGGAATGAGGGATTTACGGTTGTGCAGGTTGGTTAGGAGCAGGAGCTGCTGGTGTTGCAGCATTCTTGTCCTTACCCTTCTTCCAGAAGAAGAAGATCACGGCACCGGCAATGGCCAGCAGTGCGATTCCTATCACCGGACGGTAGAAGATCCATGCGATGGCAGCCACGAGCAGCGCCCATACGAAGCCCACCACAGAGCAGATGATGTTGATACCGAACGAGAGGATGCTGGAGAGGAACGGAACCACCTTGAGGATGGTGACGAGGATGCCGAAGATACCCTTCAGACCGCTGATGATCAGGAGCAGTCCTACGAGGCGGAGGGCCCAGAGCCACATGTTGTTGGCCTCGTGCTGGCTGGCGAACATCTCGTCCATCGTCTTCACGCCGTTGCTGACGGCTGAGAACTTCTTGCCGTTCTTGGCGGTGTAGTTGGCAAATGTATTGCCCTGTACGACACCCATCAGGGAGATCTTGGTCGGAGGAGTCATCGTGAAGGTGATTCTCACGTCGCCCACCTCGGGAGCGCCCTCGTTCAGACCGAAATAGAGTTTGCCGTTACCCACATGTACATAGGTAGCCGTGTAGTTGCCCACCTTGGCGGGTTCCGTCTTGGTAGCCATGGCAATACTGTCGCGGCGGATGCTGTCGATGGCAAGGGCCTTTTGTTCTGCGGTCAGCGTGGTGTCGCCATTGATGGCAGCGATGGCCTTTTGTGTGACATTGTTCACGGCGTCGGTAACCTCATGGGCAATCTTGCTCGTCATCTCGTCGGTGATCGTGGCACGTCCGAACTGGCGCTGTACGCGTGAAATCTGCTGGTCCCATTCGCGGAGCTGCTGCTCGGTGGGAGCCACTTCAGCAGCCTGCATGCCGCCGATGCTGTTCACCATGAATGCCGGAAGCGTGTAGGCACCGAAGGTCACGTTCTCTGAGGTCAGCGATGCGTTTTCAGCCTGGATGACGGCACCGTTCTTCACGTTCTGATAGGCAGGATCCTTGAACGAGGAAGAGTTGACGGGCTGTGAAACCCACTGCTTGCTATAGGTATAGGTGGTGACGATTTCCTCCTTGCCGCCCAGCTTGTCCTTGCTTTCCTGCTTGGTGTGCTCCACCCACTGGTAGAATTCCACGCGGCGCTGCAGGTGGATGGCGTTGGCCTTCACGCCGAAAGCCTCGTCGCGGAGGGTGTCGGTGGTGGTAGCCATGCCGTTGGCGTGGATGAGCTGTCCTTCAAGCGAGGCGTCCAGATTGTCGATGTTGTCCACGTGGACGGCCACCTTCTCTGCCTCTTTCAGCATTTTGTCGGTTTTCACTGCGCGACCTTCGTTCCACCAGATCAGGCAGGTACCAGCCACGAACATGAGGAATCCGGTAGCGATTCCACCAAACGAATTTTTCAGTCGGGATCCGTACCCGATGGTTGTTGTCTCTTGATAAGCCATAATTTTTTTAAATAAGAATTAATATTTTAATGATACTTGTTATTGTTTTTGACATGGCTCTGGAACTCCTGCATATCGACCGTATTGAGGAACCTGTTGAAGCTTAGCAACAGTTCCTCGTGGCTCAATGGTATGTTTCCTTCGCGATTTTTCATCAGTTAGTTTTGATTTCGGTTGCAAAGTAATAAAAAAAAATGGAAAAGAACTTGCACTTACGGGACAAATTCTTTTCATTTCAGGAAAAAAGCGGCTTTTTTCGTGGAAAAACCGATTTTTATTCGTTTTTTATCGTTTTCCGGTAAACCGACGGCGACATGTCGGTGGCACTCTTGAAGGCACGTGAGAAATAGCTCGGCGAGTCGAAACCGCAGTTCATGCAGATTTCAGCGATAGGCAGCGAGGTCTCCGACAGCATGCGGCGGGCAGCCTGGATGCGGAACTCACGGATGTAGCTGGCCGTATCGATGTTGGTGATCTCCTTCACGCGGCGGTTCAGGTTGCGCTTGCTCATATACATTTCTTCTGCCAGCATCTCCGAGTTGAGGCTGGTGTCCGACAGCTTGCTGAGGATAATCTGGTTCAGGCGGGTGAGCAGGATATCCGCCTCGTCGTCCATCACATGACCTTCCGTGACCTCCTCGCTGGCGGCATCCATGTTCTTGTGGAGCAGTTGGCTGATACTCTCGTCGTACTGCTTGCGAAGAAGATGTACCGATGACTGGTAGCTCTTGCTTCGCGCGCGCAGGATATAGATAAGGATGATGGCGAGTATCAGGAAGAAGGTGGCCAGCAGCAGTCCCAGGAGCATCCAGATCGTCTGCCGTTCCAGTTTGTATTGCTGCTCGCGGATGGTCTGTTCCTTCTGCAAGGTCTCGAAGCGTGCTGCCTGACTGCCCATCATCTGACTCGTCTTCTCGCTGTATACGCTGTCGCTGAGGTCATAGCTCTCCCGCAGGTAGGCCAGTGCCTGATGGTCGTTGGATTCGATGGACGAGAGCGTCTTCAAGGTCTGCTGCAGCACGTAGCGGTTGTTCATGTGGCGGGCCATGTCGGCACTCTTTGCCAGATGGCTGCGGGCATCGGCCGTACGGTTCATCTTCAGGTAGAGGTTCCCCAGCTGCTTGTGGTTGATGCAGAGCGATGCCAGCGAATGCTTTGCTTCCAGCAGCAGGTTCGCCTGCTTGTAGCTGCTCTCCGCCTTCTCGTATTGCTTGGCCGCTGTCAGCGCATCACCCTGCTGTGAGAGTCGGCGGGCCATCTTCACCGTGTCCTTGGCGGCGGAATCCAGGGCATAGGCCCGCTGGATGTATTGCAGAGCCTTCGCGGTACTGTCCAGCTTGGTGTATATCTCGCAGGCCATGCCGTAGCGGATAGACAGTTTTTCCGGCACTTCCAGCGACTCCTCCATCTGGATGGCCTTGAGGATGAAGGGGAGCGCCTGCTTCGGATTCTGGGCCGTGATGTAGAGCGCCGCCAGGTTGTTGTAGTCGCTGCCCATGCGTGCACGGTCGTTGCGAAGACTGTCCAGGTGCAGTCCCTTCAGCGTCTGCTCGATGCCCGATTCCACATCCCCCAGCCGCTGGTGGCAGAAAGTCATGTGCGAATAGCAGTCGCTCTGGCTGGCAGAGTCATCGATGGCCTGATAGGCTTTGAGCGCCTCCTGTCCCACGAGGATGGCCTCCTGGAACTGACAACTGTCGAACAGCGCATAGCTGTGCTCGATGAGCGAGTCGGCCACCGCCTTTTTCGTCTCATCCGCACTCCGCTGCTGTATCACCTGGGAGCAGGCACACAACAGGAAGAGTAAAAGAACAACCCCCACCAAACCTCCCCGAGGGGAGGCTTTCTGAACACCCCTCGAGGAGGGGCTGGAGTTATTGCTTTTTATCATTTTCATCTTTTATTTATAATCAAAATGTTGATAGTCCTTCGAACTGCGCCAATCGCCTCCCCAGGAGAATCCCTCCGCCTTGAAGAGTTTGTACGCCAGGTCGTTATGGTCTATCTTGTAAGGGATATCCTTGCGGCGGTCGCGGTTGAAGGCATAGGCCCTGCCGTTGCGTGGAGAGACGCCCCTTTTGGTCACGTAGGGATTATAGCGCGTATTCAGGTCGATGGCCAGACCCCGCGCATGGTTGGAAAGTTTCTGTTGTCCCGGCACCGTGCGGTAGTTGAACGACGAGGTGTTGTTGTCCTCCATCGACCGTACGTCATCGCCGTCATAGTCATCCACCAGCACCATCCGCTCGATGCGGTAGCCAGCCTCATAGAGCTTGCGGAAGATGCGCAGCACCCGTTCGGCAATCTTGGTGTTCACCACCATCTCCCCCAGTTGCGTACGTCCCTCCGCATTCCGGTGGAGCATCCGCAGGTAGCGCAGCTCATTCCTGTCCAGCGGACAGTCCTTCTTCCACGACTTCCCCTGCATGCGCTGGAAGGTGGCATCGCTCAGCGGCTCTGCCGTGAAGCAGTTCTCCAGTCCTGCGCGCTTCACCTCCTCGTCCGTCACGATGCGCTTCGCCTCCCATTTCTGCAGGAACCCCGTAAGCGGTTTTCCCGCCTCCGCAGGAATGGCGAAGACAATGCTCAACAGCAACAGGTATTTGATAAATTTTTCTTTCACGCCGACAAAATTACGAAAAGTTGAGAGCAAAACAAAAGAATTTATTCTTTTTTTGCCGAGACCGAGTAATTTCACGGCTCGAAGAGACGTAAAGGTACAATTTAGTGAGCACAAATGCAAATAAAACTGTTTTTATTTGCTTTTGTCGAGCGGAAGTACCTTATTTATAATTACGAAAAACGCGAGCACAAAAAACAAAAATCTCCAAAAATCCACCAAAAATACTTTGTGTCTTTAAATAAATCGCTCACGCTCGACCATTTAAAAGCAAGCTCTTATGGTACTCGCTTAATCGCGATTTTGTGTCTTTGTGTTCCCTAAACCCTTTCTGTGAATTTCGCCTACCGCGTACAATGTGCTTATTCCGTGAATTTTGTGTTCAATCAAACCACCTGTGAATTTCGCCTACCGCGTACAATGTACTTATTCCGTGAATTTTGTGTCCCCTAAACCCCTTCTGTGAATTTCGCCTACCACGTACAATGAACACGAAAAAAGCCTGAGCGGTAGCAAATTCTTCACTCTTCACTCTTCACTCTTCACTTTTTTTTGTACTTTTGCAAGCGATTTGCAAAATTACAAAAAACAAATGACACTCTATCCGAAACTCATTATGGATGCCCTGGCAACGGTGACGTATGCCGGCACGAAGAAAAACCTCGTAGAGAGCGGAATGGTCGCCGACCAGCCCGCCATCGACGGCATGAAAGTCAAGGTCATACTCGAATTCCCCCGTGATACCGACCCGTTCCTCAAATCCACCGTTAAGGCCGCCGAGGCTGCCATCCACTACCATGTGTCGAAAGACGTGGAGGTGGAGATCATCACCGAATTCAAGTCAAAGCCCCGTCCTGAAGTGGGGAAGATGCTGCCGGGCGTGAAGAACATCATCGCCGTGAGCAGCGGAAAGGGAGGTGTCGGCAAGAGCACCGTCTCCGTCAATCTCGCCATCGCCCTGGCCCGTCTCGGTTATAAGGTAGGCCTCCTCGATGCCGATATCTTCGGACCCTCCGTTCCCAAGATGCTGCAGGTCGAAGATGCCCGTCCCTATGCCGTCCATGTCGATGGCCGCGATCTCATTTCCCCCATCGAGAAATACGGCGTGAAGATGCTCTCCATCGGCTTCTTCGTCAATCCCGATACCGCCACCCTCTGGCGAGGCGGAATGGCCTCCAATGCCCTGAAGCAGCTCATTGCCGATGCCGACTGGGGAGACCTCGACTATTTCATCCTCGATACCCCTCCCGGCACCAGCGACATCCATCTCACCCTCCTGCAGACCCTCGCCATCACCGGCGCCGTCATTGTCTCCACCCCCCAGCAAGTCGCTTTGGCCGATGCCCGCAAGGGAGTCGATATGTACCGTAATGACAAGGTCAACGTCCCCATTTTGGGATTGATAGAGAACATGGCGTGGTTTACCCCCGCCGAACTGCCCGAGAACAAATACTACATTTTCGGCCGTGAAGGCTGCAAGCAGTTAGCTCAGGAACTTGGCGTACCCCTTTTGGCCCAGATCCCCTTGGTGCAGAGCATCTGTGACAGTGGAGATAGTGGAGAGCCCGCCGCCCTTGGAGACACTATGACCGGTATGTCCTTCTTGAATCTCGCTCAGGCCGTCGTTACCGTCGTCAACCGCCGCAACAAAGAGCAGCCCCCCACCAAGATTGTCGGCACCCACTCATAAAGTGGGTAAGATTTAGTTCACAGAGATTATCCCAGCCCATTCGCCGTCGGCTTTTACTATGAAGGAGGGCGATGCGCTTGTTTCCGCACCTTCGAAAAGGGACCCCTCATAACGTGAAATCTTATTGATTTCAATGGGTACATCCTCCATAATAGTCTCAGCAATCTCTGTCCCATTAGCGTCTAGAGCGGTAATAGTCACTTTCAGTTGGCCCGTCTGGGCATGGGGGAAGGTGTAAATCTCGAAAGTATTCTGGCTGTTGGCTACGTCGCGTATTTCTGTCTGTTTCGAGTTTACCGAACCATAGCCTGTAATTGCACTGAAAGTGCTAGAGCCTCCTGTATAATAGAACTTCAGTTGCTTGATGCTGCTCGCCAAAGACTTGGAAAGACTGAAACGGAGCATAGCAACAGCACGTCGAAGTTCCAATTCTAACGTCTGCGGGTTACCGCCCACAGTGAAGGTCCCATAATAGTAAAATGAATCTGTAACCTTGTTGCTTGGGAATGTTATCTTCTCAAGGTCGGTAATGGTGGCAGTTCCTGTGCAACTGTGTCCCATCACTACGAGTTGATATTCGCCTTCGGCCAACGTGAGTGTGGTTTCACCGAAGTGGGCATCGCCTTGTTGCTGAGAGACATTCTTGACTTTCACTCCATCTTTGAATACGGCAAACTGCAGTCGACTACATAGTTGCTCCATTGTTGTTGTGGCTCGGGTCGTATTTTCAAAAGGAATCATCTCTATACTTTTGACGCGCAGGATTATATTTCCTTGGGAATCATCCGGAGTGATTACTTCTTCAGTAGTGTAACCTTTCTCACATGCTGAAAAGAGCATTGCTGTCAGCATTAATGCCAATGAAAATAGAATGTTTTTTTTCATAGTTGAGTTTTTTTCATAGTTTTTTAGTTGTTTATTTATTTAATTTTCTCTTTGCTGCATTGACGTGGGCCTTCATTTCCTTCAAGCGTTCGTGGGCATGGCGGCGGGTGTTGATGAGCTGGTAGCGGTAGACAAGGCAGGTGGCAAAGAAATAGATAACGACTTGTATCCACAGGATCTGATACTCGGGACGGATGTCATAAAGGGTGGCATCCATGGCGTTGAGACGGTCAAAGGCGCGGCAGCCAAAGGTGCTGGGGAACAGCCAAGAGATGCCCTGCCAGGCGCGGGGAATGGCACTCTGGGGCCAGCTGACTCCGGTGAGGAAGAGCAGGGGCAGGGAGGTGAAGACGACAATGAGGATGACGTTCTCACGGTAGCGGACAACGCAGCTGACGAACATGCCGAAGAAGATACAGGCCAGGAGGTAGGGGATCATGAGGCCGATGAGCTCATAGACATTGGCGAGGGAGGTGAAATGGAAGAGGCGGGGAACAACGAGACAGATGTAGGCGGCCATCACGAGATAGAGCATGAAATAGCAGAGGGACTTGCCGAGGACGATGCGGAAAATGCCGTTGTAATGGCGGGAGATGGGCACGAGGTCCTGATATCGGTTGTTCTCGCGGGCTGTTCCTGCGGAGAGTCCGATACCGAGCAAAAGTGTCTGCTGGAGGATGAGGATGAGGACTGGGGGGAGGATGAAGTTGCCATAGCCTCCGGTGGGGTTGAAGATCTGTACTTCCTCGACGGCGAGGGGCTGGGTGGAGATCTCGTCTTCGCGGTTGGTGTAGTTGCCGCTGAGCTGTACTTGCATGGCGGCATTCATCCGCTGGGAGACGGCGGTGGCGGTGGAGTAGATGGCCTTATAGGCGAGCATGAGGCTCATGTCGCAATAGACGCTGACATGGGACTGCTCCATGCGCAGGAGGCGGTTCTCGAAGTCGGGAGGGAAATAGAGGATGCCGTGGGCGACTTGTTTCTCGACGAGGTCCTGGGCTTCTTCCATATCGTTGCAGCGATAGGCGACCTTGGTATCGGGGGAGGCGTCGTAGAGGCGGATGAACTGCCGGGACTGCTGGCTGTTGGACATATCGACGACGACGACGGGGACTTCACGCACGACTTCGTTATTATAGATCCACGAATAGAGGAGGGGATAGACGAGGGGGACGACGATGAAAAAGAGCAATACGCCTTCGTCCTGGAAAACGGATTTCATCTCCTTTGCCCAGATGTAGCACATGTCGTGCACGCCTTCGATGATTCTATTAAGGAATGTAGACATATTCGAGCATTGCTTTACGTATATTTCTCATCACAAAAAGGGGCAGCACGATGAAGATACCGAGTGCCATATAGTTGAACCAGGCTATCTCCATGGGATAGCCGTTGAAGATGTTGAGCTGGTAGATCATGAAATAGTGACGCAGGGGGAAGAGGTTGGCGAGGGCCTTGATGGGGGCGTCCATGGCCATGAGGGGGAAGGCTGCGCCGCAGGTGGAGAAGCTGAGCACGCCCCAGAGGGAGCAGATACTCATGGACATGCGGAGGGAGGGCATGAGGCCGAAGATGAAGACGCCGAAACCCTGTGAGGAGATGACGGCAAGGAGTCCGAGGAGCATGATGAGCCACGTGCCTCCGGGATGGGGGAAGTTGAGGTGTCCGAAGATATACCACAGATAGCCGTAGAAGATGGTGAGCCAGATGAGCGTCTGGGGGAGGAACTTGCCGAGCATGGCGGCATAGATATCGTTGCCGGCGAGCCGCATCAGTTCCTGTGAGCGGTGGAACTTGAGTTCGGTTCCGATGCTATAGGCGGAGATGAGGAAGATGAAGAGGAGGAGGATGCCGGGGATGATGAAGGTGGAGAGATAGACGTTGTAATTGATCCAGGGATTGCCTACGGCATGGAGGTCGATGGCAATGGGCTGGAGGAAGGTCTTGATCTGCCGGTCGGTATAGCCGCGGGCCTGCATGGTGGCTTGTCCGACGGCTGCGGAGCCGAGGGTGGTGATGGTCTTGAGGTCGCGCATGAGGAGGGCTCCGGCGGTGTAATAGACGCTGCTGTAATAATACGACACTTTGGGCTGTCGGGCAGACAGAAGGTCGTCGGTGGTTCCCTTAGGGATATAGAGGAAGGCGTAGATCTTGTTCTTCTGGATGGCCTGTCGCGCCTCGGTGGGGTTGGTATAGTGGGCCACGACGCGTGAGGTCTGGAAGGCATCGAGGCGGCGTATGAGGGCGCGGGTGGTGGAGGTGTTGTCGAGGTCGACGACTCCGACGGGCATCTCCTGGGGCTGTCCGCTGTTCATCATGGAGGTGAAGAAGAAGACGGTGAAGATGGGGAAGATGATCATGCAGAACAGATAGATCGGCGTTCTCAGCAGGATGCCGCATTCACGCTGCGCCACTCTGAGAATCCTTGTTAGTGCACTGACCTTCTGTTTCATGAAATGGTTTCAGGTTTCAGGTTTATCAAGTTCTTTTTTAACACAGAATTCACGGAATTATGTTCATTGTACTCGGTAGTCGAAATTCACAGAAGAGTTGTTGTCCTGTGAATTCTGTGTTCTCTTTGATGTCAGTCCTTTACTACTTCTTTTATAATGAGGGACATGCCGGGACGGAGGCCTTCGAACTTCTCGACGGGACGGGCCTTGACCTCAAAGGTCTTGAGGTCGTACTGACCGGTGGTCTTGGTGGCCTTCCAAACGGCAAAGGAACCCTGGTCCTTGATGTTGTAGATCTTGAGGCGGAAGTTCTTGTTGAAGGCAGGGCTGAAAGCGGTGACCTCGTCGCCGACCTTCATGCCATGGAGCTGGTCCTCGCGTACGTTGAACGTGCCCCACATATCACTCATCACAGCCACGGACATGATGGGGGAGCCGGTGCCCACGAGTTCACCAACCTTGGGATAGACATTGGTGACCTCACCTTCCATCTGGGCCGTCTGAACAGTCTCGTGCATATAGGACCTGACCTCAGCCACGGCACCACGGGCGCGGCTCACCTGTGCCTGGGCGGCAGCCTTGTCTTCCTTGCGGGCTCCTTCGACAGCCATGTCATACTGGCTCTTGGCAGCCTTCTCCTGTGCCTCCATGGCCTTGTACTGGGCGAAGACCTCATCGCGTTTCTGGGCGGTCATCACGCCTTCATCGAAGAGCCGCTGCACGCGGTCGTAGCTCTTCTTGGCAATCTCGGTACCTGCCTTGGCCTGCTGCCACAACTGGTAGGCTCCCTGAATCTGCTGCTGACGGGCTCCATGTTCTGCCTTGGCACTCAAGGCAGCTGCTGCGGCCTCTGCGCCCTGAGCCTGCTGTGCCTTGGCCTGAATCTCAGGAGCATCCAGGATAGCGAGCGTATCGCCCACCTTCACATAGTCGCCTTCCTTGACGCGGAGTTCGAGGATGCGCCCGGGGACCTTGCTGGAAACGCGGTATTCTGTTACTTCCACTTCACCCTGAATGTCATCAGGTGTGCGACTGAGGGTGAAAAAGCCGATCACGGCTACGATGACTACTACGGCCACAAATCCGATGATGGCCAGGAGGATGTTGTTATGCTGTTGTTTTGCTGACATGATCTTTTTAAAAAGATTAAAGATGAATGATTAAAGATTAATTTTACCTTTAATTGAGGACGCCTAGGGCTTTCTTGAGGCCTACCTGTGTGAGCTGCACATCCGTCTGGGCGTCAATCTTCTGACTGAGGGCCTGTACCCATGCCGTCTGTGCCTCCATCACTTCCGTGGCGGTAAGCACGCCCTCATGGAAACCGAGGTTTGCACAGCGCAGGTTCTCTTCCGCCTTTTCCACGTTCTTGGTGGCCATGGCCAGTTTCTTGTGGGCTTCGCGCACCTTGAACTTGCATTGGGTGACCTGGAGTTCTATCTTCTCCTGTGCCTCGGAGAGTTCCAGGTTAGCCATGGAGGCGGCAGCCTTCGTGGCGCGTATCTTGTACTCGCCCTCCATCCAGTGCCAGAGGGGTACGTGAACGAGTACACCGACGTTCCATGCACCGCCGAACTTTTTCTGGAAGCCGTCGTAGAGATTGGGGTTGGTGGCGAAATAGCCGCCCGTAAGTGCCACATGGGGGAGGTAGGCAGCGCGTACCACCTTGGTGGTCTGGTTGGCGATATCGACGGTATTCTGCAACAACTTGAGTTCCGGACGGTTATCGATGGCCGTCTGCACATCCACATCGGCGGCCGAGGAGACGATGGCGATATCCTCCTTGTCTTCATCGGCAAGTGTGATGAGCGAGTCGATGGGAAGTCCGCAGAGCTGGCAGAGGAGCATCTTGGAGAGCACCAGTCCGTTATGTGCCTGCGTGACATTCATCTCAGCCTCGTTGACCTTCACCTTCACCTTCAGGCCGTCGGCGCGTGTGGCCACACCCTCGCGGATCATCTTCTCCACATCGCTGTCGAGTTTCTTCACCACTTCCAGGAAGCTGTTGGCCAGACGTTCCTTCTGCCGGACGCTGACCACCTGCCAGTAAGCCTGGTCGATGCTGTAGAGGGTGTTCTGCAGCGTTGACTCCGCACTGTTGGCCATCATGTTCTCCGTGATGTCGGCAATCTTGTTGACGGCGGTGATGGCTCCTCCCATAAAGATGGGCTGCCGCACCATGACGGAAACGGCGAACATGTTGCGGTTGTCGGTACGGAAAGCATCCGTGATGCTTTGTCCGATGCCGTCGAGAGCCCCTGCGGCCTGTTGGCCATAGGCGGCACCATACTGGTTCATCAACTGTCCGAGCTGCTGGGCCTGCTCTATGGAGATGAGCCCCTGCTGCACCCAGTTGGTGATATGCGAAGTAATCTGCTGACTGACATTGCCGACCAGGTTGCTGCCCATGTTGTTGAGCGCCGATTTCTGGTCGTTGTTGAGCAGAGAGATTTCCCTGCTGACGAATTCATAGCCACCGATGGCACTTACCTTCGGCAGGTATTTCGTGCGCAAAGCCTTGCGTGTGTTGGCCGCAATGTCCTGCTTCAATTTTGAGATGCCCATCTGCTTGTTGTTGCGTAGTGCCATGGAGCGGCAACTATCCAGCGTGAGCAACTGCTGTGCCTCTGCGGGTAGGAGAGAGGCTGCCAGCATACAAATGGTCAATACCTTTTTCATATATTAGTTAAACGAAAAACTTTTCGAGCCGATGAGGCTTCCGTCAGAGAAGATGCTCACCTGATAGGTGCCGTCGCTGAGGAATTCCTTGACGTTCCAGTAAGTCGTGATGGGTGTTTCCTTTCCCGTGTACTCCACCTGTTTGCGCATGGAGTACTGCAGGGAGCGGTTCTCGAAGGGGAAGGTGCCGCCGTCGGTAAGTACCGTTCCGCTGGGCGTCTTGATGCGTACATAGATCTGGCGGACGCCGTTCTGGGCTGTCACGTTCTTGGCCAGCGAGAAGTCCACCTGCAGGTTCTTTGCCTTGCTGATGCGCTTGGTGGCCTTGCCGCGCTTGTCGAGCAGTTGCATCTGTATGTTGTTGGCATCGAGCTGTGAGGCGATAGCCACCTTCTGCGAGAGGTCCTCGTTGTTGGCACTGAGGGAGTCGAGCTGCTTGGCAGATTCCTCCAGCTGTCCCTTTACCAGCATATTCTCAGCCTGCAGATTCTTATTGAGACGGTTGAGGGAGTCTATTTCGAGCACATAGCTGCGGATGACGGCGCGGCAGGTGGCCAGTTCCTTCTTCAGACGGGTAATCTCGGCTGCATCGGTAGCCTTCACCTGCTGCAGTTCCTTGAGGAGTTCCTGCGTGCGGAGCTGCTCCTTGGTGAGCTGTGCCAGGATGGAATCGTTATTGATTTGCGTCTTGAGTTCGCTGTACTGGCGGGTGAACTGCTCATACTCTTTTTCCATTTCCTTCTTGTCGAGTTCGGCCAGTTCCTGCATGGCGGCATTTTCCTGTTTCTGCTCATTGAGTTGCAAGGCGAGCCACGTAGCTCCTCCTGCCAGAAGAAGCAGGACGATGATCAGCGGTATGAGAATTTTTTTCTTCATTTTATGTTATTATTCTTTTTTTCCACGTGCAAAAGTATCTTTTTTCTCTTAAATTGCAAAGAAAATTGTTTTCGCAATCCCTTCAGAATTGAAAATTTGATATTTTTACGGAAAAAATGGACAAAATTAAAAATATTTTTATATATTTGTCGCATTAAAACTATTGCTTATGGAAAGACATGGATTCTGGTATCAGGCTTTCCGTCTCTATTATGACGGATTCCGGCAGATGACGCTGGGCAAGACCTTGTGGCTGATCATAGGCATTAAAATCTTTATCATATTTGCAATCCTGAAAGTCTTCTTCTTTCCCAATTTCCTGAAACAGAACACGGAGAAGGGCGGGGAGGCAGATTTCGTGACGTCAGAATTCGTGGAGCGCGTTGGAGAGTGAAAGTGAAGAGTGAAGAGTGAAAAGTGAAGAGTGAAGAATTTTCTACCGATCAGGCATTTTACCTGAAACCTGAAATTTGAAACCTGAAACATTAAATTTTATAGATATGAACAATTTATTGTTAGCAGTTGATGCTGGTACGATTGACTGGTCGAGGGCGCAGTTTGCCCTGACGGCTATCTACCATTGGCTTTTTGTCCCGCTGACGTTGGGACTGGCTGTCTGTATGGGTATCATGGAGACCTGTTACTATCGCACGAATGATGAGTTCTGGAAACGCACGGCCAAGTTCTGGCAGAAGCTCTTCGGAATCAATTTCGCCATGGGCGTGGCCACGGGTATCATCCTGGAGTTTGAATTCGGTACGAACTGGAGCAACTATTCCTGGTTCGTGGGCGACATCTTCGGCGCTCCCCTGGCCATCGAGGGTATCGTGGCCTTCTTCATGGAGAGCACCTTCGTGGCCGTGATGTATTTCGGCTGGAACAAGGTTTCCAAGGGCTTCCACCTGACTTCCACGTGGCTGACGGGACTGGGAGCCACGATTTCGGCCTGGTGGATTCTGGTGGCCAATGCCTGGATGCAGTGTCCGGTGGGCTGTGAGTTCAATGCCGATACCGTGCGTAACGAGATGGTGTCGTTCTTCGATGTGGCCCTCTCGCCCTTTGCTGTCGTGAAATTCTGCCATACGGTGATTTCGGCATGGATTGTGGGCGCCATCTTTGTAGTGGCCGTGAGCTGCTGGTACCTGATGAAGAAACGCGAGACCAAGCTGGCCCTGAAGAGCCTGCGCATTGGTGCCATCGTGGGACTGGTGGCTTCCCTGTTGGCTGCCGCTACGGGACATATCTCCGGTGAGCAGGTGGCAGAGAAACAGCCGATGAAACTGGCTGCGATGGAGGCGCTCTACAATGGAGGCGTTGACCAGAGCCTGACGGCCGTGGCATGGGTGAATCCCTTCCAGCAACCGGACTATACCGTTGAAGAGGAGCCCCCCTTGCGTATCGCCATGCCTTATGCCCTCTCCATCATGGCTACGCGTGATCCTCACGGCTTCGTGCCGGGAGTGAATGAACTCTTGAATGGCTATACCCGTCCTGACGGAACCAGGGAGCCATCTGCCGACGAGAAGATTGCCATGGGAAAGAAAGCCATTGCGGCACTCGCTGCCTATCGCCAGGCAAAGGCCAAGGGCGATGAGGCCACGGCTGCCGTTCAGGGGCAGATCATCAAGGACAACTTCAAGTATTTCGGCTATGGATACATCAAGGACAAGGCTGAATTGGTTCCTCCTATCCCCGTCAATTTCTGGGCTTTCCGCCTGATGGTGGGCTTGGGCTGCCTTTTCATCCTCTTCTTTGCCGTTATTCTCTTTATGGACTGGCGCAAGAAAGACTTGGCAAAACTGCCCAAGTGGCATTATATAGTGGCCATTGCCCTGGTGCCTCTTGCCTACATTGCATCCGAAAGCGGATGGCTCGTGGCTGAATTCGGACGTCAGCCATGGACTATTCAGGACATGCTGCCCGTCTCGGCTTCCGTCAGCGACATTCCTTCGGGAAGCGTTGCCCTGACGTTCTTCATCTTCCTTGCACTCTTCACGACGATGCTTATCGTGGAACTCAATATCATGTTCAAGCAGATTAAGAAAGGACCGGAGAGTGAAGAGTGAAAAGTGAAGAGTGAAGAATATAGAATTAAGAATTTAGAATTTTGAGTTATGACATACGATTTTCTGCAACACTATTGGTGGTTTCTCGTGTCGCTGCTGGGCGCTCTGCTCGTGTTCCTGATGTTTGTTCAGGGAGCCAACTCTCTCATATCCTCTCTTGGCCGTACGCCTGAGGGAATGCGCATGGTGCTTAACTCCACAGGCCGGAAATGGGAGATTACCTTTACCACGCTGGTTACTTTCGGAGGTGCTTTCTTCGCCTCCTTCCCGTTGTTCTACAGCACCAGTTTCGGTGGTGCCTACTGGGTTTGGATGCTTATCCTGCTCACTTTCGTGCTACAGGCCGTGAGCTATGAGTTCCAGAACAAGTTGGGCAATATCCTTGGTCCCAAGACCTTCCGCTTCTTCCTTGTATTGAACGGTGTGCTCGGTCCTTTCCTCATCGGAACAGCCGTAGCTACTTTCTTCAACGGCTCCAATTTCGTGATAGAGAAAGCATCGCTGATGGATCAGATGCAGCCCATCATCAGCCGTTGGGCAAACGCCTCCAATGGTTTGGATGCCGTGCTTGATCCCTGGAACCTGATGCTCGGTTTTGCCGTGCTCTTCCTGGCACGCATCCTGGGTATTCTCTATGTGATGAACAATGTGAACGATGAGGATATCCGTAGCCGTGGTTCCGTACGCCTGGTGGGCAATACGGTGGCCTTCCTGATTTTCTTCCTGGCATTCGTCATCCGTACCTTGCTGAAAGACGGCTATGCCCTGAATCCCCAGAGCGGTGAGATATTCATGGAGCCTTTCAAATACTTCAACAACCTCATCGCGATGTGGCCGCTGCTCATCCTTCTGCTTATCGGCGTTGTCTGCGTGCTTTACGGCATCGGACGTACCCTTGTGAGCAAGACTTATGTGAAAGGTATCTGGCCGGCAGGTATCGGAACGGTGCTTACGGTTCTTGTGTTGCTGCTCATCGTGGGATGGAACAATACCGCCTACTATCCTTCAAACGCAGATTTGCAGAGTTCGCTGACCATTCAGAACAGCTGTTCGTCGGAGTTCACGCTGCGCACGATGTTCTACGTGTCGCTGCTCATCCCGTTTGTACTGGCCTATATAGCCTACTGCTGGTATTCTCTCGACAAAAAGAAAATCACCAAGGAGGAAATCAGCGAAGGGGAAGTCTATTAGAAGTAATAAGTGATGAAAAAACTGTTGTTTATGACCATGCTGCTATTGTGCGTGCTCAGGGTGCAGGCACAGGAGCAGCGTCCGGTGGTGACTTTGCTGACCGATAGCGGCACCATCAAGATTGCACTCTACAATGAGACACCGCTACACCGCGATAATTTCCTGAAACTGGTGCGTGAAGGATTCTATGACGGTGTGCTCTTTCACCGTGTCATTTTCGGTTTTATGATTCAGACGGGTGACAGTCTTTCGCGTCATGCAGAACCCGGAAAACTCTATGGCGACGGTTTCTACGAAAAGTATAAGATTCCCGCCGAGATCCGTTATCCGCAGTTGCTCCATCGCCGTTGGGCGGTGGCTGCAGCGCGTGAGGGTAATGAGAAGAATCCGCAGATGGAATCATCCATGTGCCAGTTCTATATCGTCTATGGCCGCCGTTTCAATGATGATATGCTGGATGAACAGCAGGAGAAGCTTGATGAATACACGAAAGGCCGAATCCAGATGTCACCGGAAACCCGCGAGATTTATAAGAAATACGGTGGCACCCCTCATCTCGACGGACAGTACACCGTCTTCGGAGAGGTTATAGATGGCAGGGATGTCGTGGATAAGATTCAGCGCGTAGATACTGATGCGAATGCCCGTCCCAAAGGTGACATCCGCATCCTGAAGGCTACGGTTGAGTAACCCTAGAACGTGCAGGGTAGGGCGAGCAACTGATAATATAAGGTGCGGGCCATGCGCTGGTGTCCTTTGTCGTTGGGATGCAGACGGTCATACGCATGGTCGAAGTATTCCTGTCCTTCGTGCATGGGGAAGAGACCGCTGGAGGCATTCCAGTCAATAACGGGTACGGCCCAGATGTTGCCGGCCTCTTTCACGCAGCATACGAAGTCGCTGATGAAGTCACCCTTGTCATTGGCAAAGTCTTCCGTGGGCTGCCAGTTTTTTTCATTGGCATAGAAGCGTGCGCGGTGGATAGGCGTCAGCAGTACGATCTGTTTCTCGGGATACATTCTTTTTACGGAATCCAGCGCTGTGTTGATGCGTCCGCGGAAAGTGTCATCGCCGAAATTCGGTATGCGGTGGCGCCGTTTTTCCCAGTGTCTCACAGAGCCGCCGTGTGCATATTCCACACTGTCGCAGGTTACCTGATACCATTGTCCCAGGGGAACGCCATTGTTCCAGTCGTTCGTTCCCATGAAGATGAAAATGGCATCCACACTGTCGGCGTGTTCCTCTTTCAACTGGTTTGCCTGTCTGATTACATCGTTCCATTGGCGTCCGCTTACTCCATAGACGTAGGGTGTGATGCCGAGCCACTCTTGCAGCCAAGCCCAGTATTTTTTCTGTGAAGCCTTATTGCGCGGGTCGGTGATGGAGTCGCCCAGATAAGCTACGCGTTTGCCCTGCCAGGGGTGTTGGATAAGTGCCTGGGCAGAAGCAGGCAAGGTCAATGCTAAGCACAATGCTGAAATCAGGATTTTCTTCATATATGTTTAAGTTTTATAGTTATATTGTTTAGAGTTTTTTACTCAATCAGCCGTTTGATTTGAGCATCAGTGGCTTCAGGAACTATCTTGCGGAACTGTGCCCAAAGGCGCTCAAGTGATTCCTCAGGGGTACGCTCACAATGGCAGGCATCTGTGCCATAGAGTTGTTCCGGAGTGGTCAACAGCGACCATCCCCAACCGTATTCACGATTGTGGCGATCGCGTGGATACACAAAATCTTCTGTCACGATATGGCAGCCCATCTGCAAACGGGTAACGTAGCCGTCGAACTTACTGCGCATCTTCGGGCCCGTGAATCCACAGGCAGCCCGCAGTTCGCGGGTGATGAGGCTTCCGTTCTCGCGGAGAATGTTAAGGATGCTGTCTTCGATGGTGCCTTCCTCAGGAATGGGATGCCGGCTTCGACGGTAATTGTAGAAATCAGGCCACCATTCAAGGCTGATGAATCCCGCCTTCTTGTTGAAGAACTTGCCATAGACCAGTCCCCCGTCTGTAACTGCCGGTCCTTTCCATTTCCACAGGGGCCAGTCCCATCCTCCGTCAGGTAAGATGACGTAGCGGCAGTCGCTGTCAACTACGTTTTCTGCCGAGAAACCATATATCCCGCTGTCCAGCAAGGGCAGGAATCCTATTTGCTTGACGTAGGTAATGAGTTGGGCGCAGGAATGTATTGACATGTTAGTTATTTGTTTTCATTTGCAAAAATACAAAAAAATGCTCAAAGATGGTACTTTTCTGCTTTTTTCTTAAACTTCTTACGAAAATTATTGGTTTTTTGTAAAGAAATTCATAAGTGTCCCGTTAAAATTGGGACGAGTTAAATATTAATCAAATAGCCCCGG